>Ga0208645_1001340_pt1 | contig 21795 bp, 27 predicted proteins | sample VirMetDEL_Sep_01_FD_184519 | JGI IMG/M metagenome (GOLD analysis project Ga0208645, IMG submission 184519) | Aqueous microbial communities from the Delaware River and Bay under freshwater to marine salinity gradient to study organic matter... | ecosystem: Environmental > Aquatic > Marine >... | reverse complement strand
GGAGCTAATCAATGACCACTACGTTGACGAATTCGTCGGCGTATGGACCGACAATGACGGGCTCACATGGGTCGAGAAATGCTACTGGCTCGAATACGAATTCCCCGCCAGAGAACTCGGCACCTACTGGAGACAACACTCAATCTGGGACTGGTCAGCCAGCGAAGAAATAGAGTTATAGACCTATTCTCCTAGGGCAACACAACCCCGGCATCACAACCGGGGTTTTGTTGTGCCCATCACAGCTGGAATCAAGATGGAAAAATGGTTGCACGGTTGCCCGGTCACGCCACCACACCGAATACCCCTATTTTTGTGTTTTGTGTGTGCGTGTGTGTTTCGATCTGTTGTGCCCCGCGTAGTGCCCTTAGGCACGGAGCGTGGGGCACTTAGTTATTCTCCTCTTATTTCCCCGATAAGCTCCTTGATGGAGCTTAGCGGGGAAATTTATAGTGTGCGAGTGTGCAATTTGTCGTTGAAATTTTGTGCCTTGTGTTTGTCTAATATCGGAGCGCGACACGCCCACGTTTTTGCAATTCCGGGTTGCAACACACAAACAAGTACGCTAGCATCGTGTTAGGTCAGACAGTCTGACCAGACAAGGAGAATAAAAATGTTCTACATCCAAACCGAATTCACCTGTGTTGAATGTGACCGTGTGTTCGACATGCTTGATGAAGAGCAAGCCAGTGAATGGGCATACGGGCACGATTGTGAGGCACAGTAATGTTCAAGATCGAGTACCAAACAAGTGGCGGGGTAATTGGTTGGCTGAACACTGAGTATCCTGACCCGGATGATGCTGACACGTTGGCACGACGCCTTGTGCAGGGTGCTAGTGGCGATATTGTTCGCACGACAGTTGTGGAGCAAGCCGGGCACGTGTATTCAGAATGGGTGACGCAATGATGTGTGAGCTGTGTGATAGGCGTGAGGCGACGACTGATGGGTTGTGTGACTTGTGTATGGAACGCAGGTATTGGGATTACCAAGAGAGCAGGGTGTTCTGATGGTTACGTGTTTTGAATGTGAGCACACGACGACAACGTTTTACACGTTGACCGATCTCCATGGCTACGACGTACAGATTTGTCCCGAGTGCCGTGGGTTTGATGAGGACCGTAAGGACCGTATGCCGGAGCATCCTGTGCATCCGTCTGGTGAGATTCGCCCGTTGTCGGCGAGTGAGAAGCGTGTGACGCGTGAACATGGTGAGCATGACGGCACGGTGGTTGATTGTTTGGCGTGTGCGTGGGAGGATGCAATATGAGTACGCTAACGTGTAGTATCTGTAATGAAGAAACTGATAACAGTGACGCAATGTGTGATGACTGCTATTGGCTTGAAACTAGGTTAGGACGAAGAAGTGCAACTGATAACTGAGCAAGTGAAACAACTGCAATGGCCTGATTACGACATCAATGTGTGGTCAGAGGACGGGATGGTGATGTTGACGTTTTACCCGTTGCGTTACCCCGGTGATTCTGATTACCCGGATGAGGAGTTAGACCACGGGTTTCCGTTGGTGAATACGTCTGTGTTTTACACGTTGCGTATTCCGGCTGACTCTCGTGGACCCCGTAACAGGGATGCGTTGGAGTATCTGAAGAGCATGGTGAACGCAGATCATTTCGATGTGCCGGAGCACTATCCATCACCGTTGTGGGATGCGACTGATGGTATGGATTGGTGGAGTTGTGAGACGCAACTGACCGATGCCCCGGAGCTTATCCGGGATTTTGTTAGCAAGCTCCCTCGACGGGGACAGTTGAAGGCAGGTGAATGATGGCAGTGCAATGGAAGTCTCGTAAATGGGACGTGAACTACGATGGTTGGTTTGTTGTTGAGGCTGACACTCAAGAGAAGGCATATGAGATGGCGAACCACGTGTTGAGCGGGTCGCGTCTCATCAATGATGGTGTCAAAGGTGAATGGTATTTGTTGAATGCAATGGAAGAGGAGGATGAATGATGTGGTATGTGAAGCAGAAGGATGGCACGTTGCAACTTGTGCATAACCTATCCACAGCTAGTCAACAGGCTAAAGAGTTGGGGACTGTTGTGGTTGATGGTTGGAGTGGTAGGGAGTACACGCCATGATGTTTGAACCGCCGTATCCCATCATGTCTGATGACATGTTGGAGGATGAGCTGGAGGATGACCCTGATGAGTGGCATGATCAGCGACAGTTTGAGAGAGCATGTGAGGAGTTAGGACTGTGACGATTACGCAAGTGTCCCGTTGTGATGTGTGTGACAACATGTTTTGGGGCGAAGACTTTGACTACGAATTGCACACGTGTGTGGCTTGTGCTGAGCATTTGAACCCGGAGGGTGAGGACGCTTGAAGCAGGTTGACCGTAGGGAGCTGGCTGTGTTGTTTGCGCTTGCAATGTCACAGGCACCGTTGTCGATCCCTGATCTTGCGAAACGCACGGGCAGGTCGTACAACACGGTGAAGAAGGTTGTGACAACTGATGCACGTGTAACAGCACAGCCAGGTCACCCTACGCGCTATTACTTAGCTATGCCTGACCAGTTGCAGGGACAGGTCATCCGTTTGTCGGGTGACAAGCCCGCTGAAGGTTGGGTGAAGTGGCTGGGTAAGGTGCGTCCAAAGTTGGGTGAGCTGACCGCATTGGATAAGACACGACAGCTCGACGAAGTAACAAGGCAGGGCATGATTTTGGAGGCGCTGGGTATCAACCTTGTGTCGTTGGGTCGTGAACTGCAGGACAAGGCGGATGAACCTGATTGGTATTCGCAAATAGGAGGGAATGAAGATGACACTTTTACAGGGGTTTCTTGACCCCGAAGATGATTTCTGGGTTGACGACCTGTACGACATGGATGACGCACAGTTGCGCAAAGAAGCGGAGCGCTATGCACGTATAGCAAAAAAGTATGAGCAAATGAAGGACAAGCGAAAACTGGGTGAGCAACGTTTGTCGTACCAGTTTGCATACTTGCGACACCGTGAAGCATTGAAACTATTGGAAGCGAGAAGTGAATGATTGAATTTATTGCACTGTTTGTTTTGACAGGGTTGGCTGTTGTTGGCTGGTTGTGGATTAGTATCACAGCTATCCGTTGGATTGAATACCAGATCGGTAAGCCTCGACCTCGTTACCGGAGGCATGGTCTGTGACATTGTTCGATGAGGTCAGTGATCTTGAGGCTCGCCGCAGGCAGAAGCTTGCAGATGCTGAGGATAAACGTGAGCAGATTGCTCGTCTGATTGGCGGGTTGCAGGATGATGAGAAAACTGAACGTGAGCATCGCAAACAGGTGCGTGAGTTGCGTAAGCAGGAGGAGGCTAAGCAACGTAGGCAGGAGTCTATTGAGCAGGGTGAGGTTGTCAAGGCTAAGGCTGAAGAGCTAGCTAACTTTTATTTGAACCGTGCTGTCGGCAAGCCTTGGTATAGCGGTGACGATGATGTGCCACCTATCCTTGATTTCCAGTGGCGTGGTGCCTTGTTTGGTGCTGGTGCTGGGCGTTGGATTTTGGGCGATGGTATGGGGTTGGGTAAGACACGACAGAGTGTCGGATGGCTTGACCTTGTGGATGCTCGCAAAGTTTTGGTGGTGTGCCAGGCTGACATTTGCGATCAGTTTGCTGGTGAGCTGATGACGTTGGCTCCACATCGTACCGTGTACAACTTGTACAAGAAGTCGCCTAAGACGCGCCATGCTCAGATGGACAAAATAATTGGTGCGCAGGAGGCTGTGGTCATTGTCAATTTTGAAATTTGGCGCAGGGACAAAGATTTGTTGCGCAAACTTGTTGCTTGGCAAATTGACAGCGTTATCGTTGATGAAGCGCACAACCTGAAAAATACTGCAACGTCAAATTTCAAAAACGTGGAAACTATTATCAAAGCTGATAACACGTGCGCACAATGTGGCGATTACATGGATGGTTTGTATGACCAAAAGTACAAGCCTCGGTTGGTGCCTCGTCTGTGTGCCTCGTGTGGTTGGCGCAAAGGTACAGACGACAAAGAGTACAAGTATTTGTTGGACGAATGGTTATCGACAAAGAGTGTGAAACATGTGTGCTTTACGACAGGTACACCGTTGCTGAACAGCCCTCTCGATATCTTCTCGATGCTGAACCTGTGCGATCCGATTCTGTTCAAACGTAAAACAGAGTTTATTCGTTCGTTTTGTATACAGAACTATCACTCGGGCAAAATTGAGTTTAGGGATGGGCAGCTTGACAACTTGAAACCGTTGATTGCTGGGCGTTTCATTGCCCGTACACGGGAAGATGCTGGCATTGTCCTACCCGCACAGCGTAAGCACATTGTGCGTGTCGACATAGACCCTGAGTTGTACAAAAAACAGTACAAGATTATTCGCCAACTGTCTGAGCGTGCATCCATCATGTTGGACAGTGGCGAACACATGACGGTGATGCATTTGATTGCGCTGATCACTCGCAAGCGCCAAGCAAACGTATGGCCTGCAGGTATTGAGCTGACAGATTATGACGGTAATGTCATATTTTCTGTGGGCAGTGAAGTGCAGGAGTCAGCGAAGATTGATGCACTTGTTGAGCAAGCGTTGATTATGCATAAGCAACAGCGCAGACAGGTGGTGTTTAGCCAGTTTACGTCTGCTCTTGATGCGTTGCGGGATAGGTTAGAAGATGAGGGGTTGAGTGTTGCGTTGTTGACAGGTGCAACACCTAAGAATTTGCGTCAAGAAATCAAAGATAATTTCTATTTATCTAAAGGTGAGGAGCCAAGATGGGACATCGTACTGTGCAACTACAAGACGGGTGGGACGGGGCTAAACCTGACCAGTGCAACTGTTACGCACATACTCGACGAAGAATGGAATCCGGGCAAGAGGGACCAGGCTTACGCGAGGACAGACCGCATTGGCCAACAGCAAGAGAACGACGTGTACGTTTACAGGGTGCCAGCGAGCATCGACACGTGGATGAGCAACACGATTCACCGTAAAGAGCAGATGGTGTCGGCGTTCAACGATACAATGACAGAATCTGATGGCGAGATGACGGCTGAGAGTTTGAGTGAAGCGATGAAGAGCGGTGAGATACTGTGACGTTTGATCCAGACAAGTACGAAGATGCGTGGCTTGGTCTTCATTTACGTTTGTACGAACCACACCAAGACGATGTTGCGATCATCGAAGTAGAGCGGGGTGTCGGCAGGCCAATGGCTGAGCCGAGTGATATCACTGATATCACATCGACGGGGCGTAAGCGAGCAGCGATGATGTACCCCATTTTCAAAGATATGAAATGTGAGTGGGGAGGACTCAAGTATGCAGGAGGTGGCGTTGAGCCAATCATCGGTTGCCATGGCAACATTATTCAGCCAACTAAAGGCCCCGACAAGGGTGACCGCCACCATGGGCCTGACAAGAACGTCATCAACAATGCGCCCAACAACGTACACCGTATTTGTTCTACATGTCACAACAGGTGGCACGCCCTGAACAACAAGTATTACGGTGAGAGACCGCCAGCTGACGAGCCTTTTGTGCCCTTGCAAGAGTACAAAGATCACGATGCTGAGACAAAAGCTACAACTGAAGAGATCAATGAAAACGAGAAATGGTGGGCGACACGCCGTAAATTGACAAAGGATGTTTCGCTCGATTAGTGTTACGCTAGTAACAGGACGGAGATAATGATGCAACTGTGGATTGATTTAGAAACTACCGGATTGAGCCCTGACAGCGATGAGATTATTGAGGTTGGCTGGTTCGTTGCGGACAACTGGGAGTGGGTTACCCAGCCCCAGTCAGCTATTGTCACGCCCAGTAAAACAACTTGGGAGCTGATGAAGCAGGACCTGTTTGTGCAGTCAATGCACACACAAAACGGATTGATTGACGAAATGATGAATGGTGACACGTTGATGATTGAAGACATAGAAGACCAGATCATTGACGACCTTCGCCCTCTCATGGCGCTGCAACCTGACGAGCCCGTTATTCTGGCTGGCTCCAGTGTTCACTTTGACCGTGGCTTTATTCACGAATACATGCCACGCCTTGACAAGATGCTGATGCATCGACACTTCGATGTCAGTGTGTTGCGCATGTTCTTCGATGACATGGGCTACTTCAGCTTCAAACTTGAAGGCGAATCTGCACACCGAGCAGCAGACGACGTACGGGCTAGCTATGCTCAAGCACGCAGCTACGTAGAACTTGTCAACGAACTGTCGGAGGCTGACTAACAATGCCAAGCGTAAGCCATTCAGAAGTCGACAGCTACCTGCTGTGCCGACGCAAACACTATTACGGTTACGGCCTCAGCCTTGAGCGCATCAACCAAAGCAACTCGCTTGCCACTGGCACAGCTGGACACAAAGTATTAGAGGTGTTCTATCGCACGATCCTTGATGGCGGTCAGACGTGCGAAGAGCAAAAAGATGTCTTCGAGGCGGGCCTGACGGCAGCTCGTGACGCATTCGCAGAAATAGTCAGGGAAGGCTATGAAGATGCGTCTAGCAGGGCTCGCCTCGAAGACATATTGTTTGACGAAGAATGGGGCTACTTTGCCAACGAGTTCTTTGTCAACAACGGCTGGCGAATACTAGCTGTCGAAGCAGAATACAACTTGCTATACGACGAAGACAGCCAAGCAACCTACCCGTTTGTCGTAGACATGGTGGTTCAAGACACTGAGGGTCGGTATGTTGTCGTCGATCACAAGTTTGTGTACGACTTCTACACGCCAGAACAAACTGATCTGCAGCCACAGATTCCTAAATACATTGGCGCGTTGCGAGCGCTGGGCTACGAGATTGCTTACGGTGCATACAACATGCTTCGCACACGCAAGATAAAAGCTCCGACAGCTGAGAACATGCAGTACCTGTTGATTCTCAAGCCGAACAAAGAGCGTGTTGTCAACACTTTTATGGAACAGCTCGGCGTGGCGGCAGAGATTCAAGCGCTCAAAGAACTTAGCATTGAGGACCAAAACAAGCGGGCCTACCGCACAGCCAACAAAATGGTGTGCCAGTCCTGTTCGTTTAGGGACATTTGCTCAACAGAATTAGTCGGCGGCAACGTCGAACTAATGAAGAAAACCGAATACAAAATACGAGAAAGACGAGAGTTTGCTCCCGTCGTGATTGAAGGAACTAACAATGAGTAATCGCCTTGATGAAATCCTTGGGCGCATGACTGATCTTGGGTCGGAAAAAGTCAGCAAGAACCTGATGGCAATGCTGTATGGCAAGCCTGGTACTGGCAAGACCGTCCTATCCGTTGCGCTTGCACAACAAATAATTAAACCTAAGCAGAAGGTGCTGTACATCGACACCAAAGAAGGATGGGTGTCGCTGGAGAACCATCCCAAACTACTCAAGAATGTCGTACGTGCAGAGTACAATTCATTCTCTGACTTTGCTGTAATTGCTAACGCAATTGCTAACAAAGAAAAAGGGTTGGACAAAGTAGGAGCTGTCGTTATTGACGAGTTCTCTACCGCTGCCGACATGCTGCTTGACGCTTTGTTCCGCGAGGACGTAGGCGCAAGACCAGATGAAATCCCTACAGACAATCTCGATGCAAGACTGTACAAACCACTCGGTGACGCATGTCGTAAAGCTGTCGAGATGTTTCAGAACATTGCTGGTGTTCACGTGATCCTTGTAGCTCACGAGCGTGAGGTTGTTGACCATCGCAAAGTTAAGGTAATCAAGCCAGGCTTTACCCCGAAGAACAATGACGGGTTGCAGAAGCTGATGCACGTTACCGCACACGTCACTAACGAAATCAAGGGAGCTGGTAAAAACATCAGCTACGAGCGTCTGGTACAGTCGCACCCGTCAGCGTTGGTTGACGCCAAGTCACGCATTGGTGGCTTGCCCCTAACTTCCACACCTGAGGACTTCATTGCAGTCATTAGTGACTGGCTTGGAGACAACACCAAAGGCGTGGTAGCAGAGGACAAAACCTTGGCCTCTGATGAACTGCCAGAAGAAGGCGTGCCCGTCTCTGAAGAGTACATCGAAGACGACGAGCCCGTTTACGCTGGCGAATAACTGATAACACTGAAAGGTAAGAACAATGGCATTGCTTGAAGATTATGGCATTGACACATCTGACATCGAAGCTCCGTCATACGAGCTTGAGGACGGCATCTACGAGTTTGAGGTCGGAGATGTTTACGTGAAGCAGGGAAGCCAAAACTACCCTGACCGTTCATGGGTAATCATGGAATACCTTGTGGGCGACACGGGAATCAAGAAGAGCGAACTCTTTGAACTTCCTGCTGACCCAGAGAACATCACTGACCGAGAGAGGACCAAGCTTGGCTACTACGTAGCACGGCTCATGGACCTTGGTGTCGAACGCGATGAGGTCAACAACGTTGACCGTGACGATCTCATCGGACTCCGTGGAACTCTCCAGCTTTACAGCTCTGCTGGTAAGGGCAAGAACGCTGGTAAGATGTTCCAGAACATTAAGAATGTAAAAGTTGGTAAGTCTTCTGGCGCTCCCCAGCCAGCCCAGAAGAAAGCCCGCCAGACAGCTGCTGATAACCCCTTCGCCTAGCAGCGGGCGGGCCGGTGGTCCCGAGAATTTTTATTCTCCTTTCTCGGGACCACCAATCCTTAAGGACGAATAATGGATGCGACGACAGAATTAACAGATTTTTATAACTACATCTGGGGCGAAGACCCCGTAACCGACAGCCCGACATACGTGTACATACCTGTCGAACATGAAGGCAAGTGGGTGCCGTACATGTTTGCGTGGCCTCGCCAACGCAACGGTGTCATCAAACACACATTGAAATGGTCAGCTGTCAAAGCCAACGTGTTTTACTCACCAGCACTGTACAAAGCCGCGAAGCCGATTAAAGAAAATGTGCTGGGCAGTAATGTGTTGTGGGTCGACTTCGATGGTAACGCTCCGACAGAGTGGCCAGACGAAGAACCCGACGTAGTATACATACCACCACCGACACTGATCGTGCAGTCCTCTATTGAAGGGCACGAGCACTGCTATTGGAAACTGGACAAGTTTCTGGACAACATCGAAACATTGGAAGACCGAAATAGAGCTATTGCGTATTTGATGCACGCGGACACATCAGGCTGGGACGCAGACCAAATTCTACGACCCATTCGCACCACAAATCACAAGCGCAACATGCCCGTGATTGTGAAGGAGTGGGAACGTGAAGACACGGTATAGTCTCGAAGACTTTGACCAGATACCGTCAGCCAGAAAAATTGTCAGCACTGACATAGTTCTTGGTGAGCTTCCTACACTGGACGATGTGCGGGCACTCGCACATTGGACCAACGATCTGTTGGAGAAGTTTAACCGTGGGCCAGAATACTTTGCAGGCCCGCCAAAGAAAGACCGTTCAGCAGCCATGTCGGAGCTGGCACATTTAGGCGCTGAGCTGGGCTGGGGCGACGAACAAATTGCGGTAATGCTATATGACGCTGACGACAGGTGGGGCAAGTACAAAGGGCGTTATGACCGTGACCGGCGCATGGCTGACTTCATCAACCGTGCCCGACAGAAACACGGTTACAACTCGTTAGACAATGTTGACCTGACCAAGATGATTGAGTCAGCCAACCAGACCACGCCAATCATGGGCGAGTCCAAACTGATTTATGGGTATCAAGAGTTTGTTGATGCCGAGTTCAAGATTGAATGGATACTTGACGGCCTGCTTGCGCAGGGCGGATTAGGTTTGATTACTGGGTACCCCGGCACAGGTAAGACCCAGTTTTCTATAGGCGTGGGGGCGCACCTAGCACTCTCCAAAGAGAAATTCCTGAAATGGTCCAACGTCGCAGGGTCAAAGAAGGTTCTCTTTCTGTCGCTGGAGATGGGTGCGGCCCCACTTAATCACTTCATGGGCACCATTGCCAAAGGGTACGACGACATGAACACGCTTAACCGCAACTTCCTTGTCGCACCCTTTGGCACGCCCGTGTATCTCGACACGCCCGAGGGTCAAATATTTCTTGACCAGATAATGAATGAGCACATGCCCGATGTCATCATTATTGACTCGCTGCAGAAGGTGTCGTCTAAAGAGCTGACCGATGAGCAAGCGGTAAAGACATTGATTCACTATTTGGCAACCGTACGTGCCAAGTATTCTTGCGCCATGCTGATGATTCACCACAACCGCAAGAAACCCAATGATGGGCAGAAGAAGGGCGTAGAACTGTCGGACGTGTATGGTTCAACGTACATTACGACAGATGCCGACTTTGTGGTATCGCTCAAGATTGTTGAGGGCGATCTGCTGCAAGTCGACACACTGAAGAACAGGTTAGGGCCAACCTATGACCCGTTCCAGATTGAACGTAACCCAGAAACACTTGGGTTTACTTCAGAGCTAGGCAGAGTATTTGAGCAGTTTGGGGTAAGAGATGGCGATATTGAAATCTGACAACATTGATGCGGAAAGCCGCAAAGTATTAGAGCTGCTGGCCGCTAACCCAGGAAGCGTAATAGCGCTGGACACGGAAGCCACAGGCATCAGGGTTGCATCCCACGAGGACACATGTATCGGTGCAAGCATTGCTGCTGTTGTCGGTAAAAACGCGTTCAGTCATTACTTTCCTTTCCGCCACGAGGTAGGCGACAACATCGGAACCGAAACCTTTAACTTGTTTAAACAAGTTATGGAAGAAGGCGAGCACACGTTTATTTATGTGAACGCACAGTTCGACATCTTATCGCTGGAAACTGTGGGCATTTACCTTGGTCCCGAAAACTTTTACGACGTGCCAACAATGGCCCACTTGATCGACGAGAATAAGCCCTACGCCAAAAGCCTTGACCAACTATCCCAGCACTACATCGACAAAAAGATTGGCAAAGTAAAAGACCTCAACATCGAGCGTGAAAAGAAAAGCGGATGGACAAATACTGACTGGCGTACCATCTGGAACTACGCGGTAACCGATGCGCAATTGACGTGGCGTCTGTACGAAATTCTGCGCAAACGACCTGAATGGTTGGCTTTGCCCGAAGATTTTTGGGAGCACAAACAAAAACTGATTCGTGTTTTGCTTGCAATGAAACGACAAGGCGTCTTAATTAATACTGGCTTAGCGATGGAATACGTCACCAGAGGCGAGCAAGAAATGGCTCGCATCGTAGAAGAACTCGGTATAAACCCTGCCAGCTCAAAGCAAATGAAAACGCTGCTTATTGACGATCTCGGCTTACCTGTCGTTAAAGCTAGCCAACGCACAGGAGCGCCCAGTTTTGACAAACAGGCTATGACTAAATACGACGAGATGCTGGAAAAGATGGATTCTCCTGTCGCTACCCTCATCAAAGAGTACAGAGGCTGGCAAAAAGCCGTCACAGCGGCCTACAGGCCCTATCTGAGCCTTCGTGGGCCTGACGATAGGCTCAGATGCTCATACAAGACTCACGGGACCGCTACGGGCCGTCTGAGCTGTTCTGAGCCCAACCTGCAGCAGATACCAAAATCTTCTGACAAACCTTGGAACGGCAAAGTTAAAGAGTGCTTTATCGCCAAACCAGGATTTACTCTGATCAACGCAGACTTCTCACAACTAGAGCTAAGACTAGCCACAGCCTACGCAGGAGAAGAAGAACTCAAAAAAGTATTTGAAGAAGGCCGCGACATCTTTACCGAAATGTCCAAACAACTAGGCATGTCGCGTCACGACACCAAAACACTCGTCTACTCCATGCAATATGGTGCGGGAGAACAGCGAATTATGGATGCGTTTAATGTCGACAGGAAGCAAGCCAAAGAAATTCGCGCCAACTATTTTGCTACATATCCAAACTTTCGTAGGTTTAACGAAAGATGTACAGCAAAAGTAGAACAAACAGGGACAATCAAAATATGGTCAGGCCGCGAACGACACTTTGAAAGCACCACAGAAGCCTACAAAGCAATGAACAGTGTCATCCAAGGCGGTGCCGCCGACATTGTAGAACGCATCATGGTGCGCTGCTACGACGAACTACAATCCGAAGATTGTCTCATGTTGCTTCAAGTGCATGACTCTATTACATTTGAGGTACGGGAAACCAAAGTACACCAATACATAGAGAAGATACGAACAGTAATGGAAGATGTTAACGCCGTAACAGGTGAAGTTAACTTCGATGTTCGATTTGCAGTAGATGTAGATAAATGGGTTCCCTGAAAGGACGGTAAACAAAATGGCAACATACATATTTGAGTGCGAGCACTGCGGCTACCTTGACAGTGAACTAGAAATAGCCGCTAACCATTGCGTCGACAACCAAAGCAAACTGTGGTAATCAGCGTTGATCCAGGAGACACCACCGGCATTGCATACTGGAAGGACGACGGTGAGTTCATTGAACGCGAAATGCTGGACTTCGACAGTCTCCTCGAAAGACTGGAAGCACTAGAAGGCGTCACTGCTGTCGTATGCGAAGACTACCGGCTCCGTCAGGGCAAACAAATGGTCCAGACAGGGAGCAGGTTCCCCGCCGTGCAAGTCATCGGCGCATTGAAGGCTTACGCAAAACGACACAAAGCCAAAATGGTGTTACAGGACGCCACAATCCTCACAGTCGCAGAACTGCACTCGGGAGAGAAGAAACCGAGTAACCACGCCAAGAGTCACGACGTAGACGCCTACAACCACGGCTACTATTATTTTGAAACTCAAGGACTCCTCCAACCAAAGCCATTATGGTAGGATTTAGTGCACCCTCAGTTTCCGTCCTAGCTGAGGGTGCATTTAAATTTTATTTAAATGATCTTCAATACGCTTCACTGCGTCTTTAATACTCGACCCGCCATTTGTTTTAACTTCATGCTCGACACCCATCAAACGGGCCTCTATTTTGTCCAGCCTGTCGGGAAGCTCAGCAATAATGTCGATAGTGTGCACAACCTTAGAGATAAACGGCCAAATTTTAATGAGGGCACCAACAAAAACCACAATAAGAAAAACGGTCCAAATAATTGGGCCGTAGTCCATTAGGAACTGTCCTGCTTGATCGGGTGTCATCTCATTATTCTCCTGGCAACCTTAATGCTATGCCGTACACGTTATCCGGAGAAGTCCACAAAGGACGACGAGACGTACCACGGCTTCTGGACGCATCAATAATTTCTCCATTTCCGGCATAAATGGCGATGTGACTTCCGTCCTTCCAAGCAACTATATCACCAGGTCGCAAATTATTTATAGACGTACGGACACCTGGAATATTACGTCCCTGCCATCCTGCAGAATGCTGCGAAATTCCGTAACCCAACTGATTATATACAGCCATGACAAGACCAGAACAGTCAATACCGCGAGCAGTAGTCCCTCCGAGTTGGTAAGGCGTACCTCGGTACGAACTTGCAGACTGCAAAGCAGTTCTTCGTGCTGGAGAGAGACTTCCGTCAGCATTGTAAGCTTCACCAATCTGGCCAGAAGCAAACTGACCCTCGTAATCGTATGTTTGCTGGGGCACCTGTCGTGAAAAATCTTGTGCTCTCTGCCTTGCTGTAGTCGCTCTTTGAGCTTCCGACAAAGCCTCTTGCTGCTCTACAAGCCGCACACTTTCTTCACCAACACGCTGCAGCGTATCCAAAGCACCCTGCTCTGCAACACTAATTGGCTCACCAACGACAGTAGGCATTGCCGGTAAAAAGTCGCCGGTACGAGTGTCCGGTTGACGAGTTCGGGCAGCAAATTCTTCCGCAGACTCCCTAGGGTTGCGACGCTGTTGCGCTTGAATATTGCCAACCATTGACATTATCGACTCTGCTCCCTACGCTGACGCTCAAGTTCTTCAGCACGACGCTGCTGTTCCTCAATTCTAGCCAAGCCAATATAGTCAGGTCTACTGAAGTCAGTAACACCAAATCCTGTAAGCCAGTTCAGCACAGAAATCGCGCTGTCACCAGGTCCCCTGTCGCCAGACTCAAACTTAGCCTTCTGCTGCGGGCCGTAACCTCGCGGAATATCAGCAAGCGATCCCGTAACACTGTAACCAGTAAACGCGGAAATGTAGTTGACACCAGGAATGCTTTGATCAATGTAATCACTAACATCCGTAATTGGGCTCTTAGTGCTCAACCTCGTACCCATCAAACCTTCAAGAGGCAACTTAAATATTGGGCTCAGCGAGTCAGCAAATGCCTCTCTTGGCGCATCAAACGCACTGTCGGAAGCACCAAACTGGTTCAAAATATCCCACTGCGCAACACCTGGGCGAACACCGTAGTAACGACCATCCAACATAAACTGCGGACCCTGCAGCTCTTCAACCATAAAGCTGGGGAATGGTTGGTCATTGGGGAACGGATCGTACATTGAGTTGGGGTCGACACCCGTAGCCACACCAATGTTGTAACTAATTTTGTTAGGCAAGTTGACGCGGCCTGGGTGCATAAACAAAGTTTCTGCAAGAGCGTGCACAGCACCCTTGTTCCAGTTGTAGAAGGGGAACAGACGACGGGGATACATACGCTCTAGCTCGGTCAACGTCATAATGCTGGGATGAAATTTGTTGACTCTTTCAGCAGCAAACGAGAAAGCATCCTCAAGTTCTTTAGGTTTGATTGTTTTACCAAAACTACGTGTCATAGCTTGACCGTCAAGAGACTGGTAAACATACTGCATAAAGTGATGCAAACGGTTGAGCTGGTCTTGGCCTTCCGACAGTCTGGTCCAGAACTGCTCCAAACGGCCACCACGAGAAGCTACACCAAGGCTGGCTCCCGCCAAAAACTTTTCAGTAAACGTTCCAATCTTGCTGCCAGTTTCAAAATCTCGCGACACACCAAGTTGCTTACCCAAAACCTCAGCGCTACGAGCTTTAGGAAGAATACCAAGACGCTTAACTGCCTCTTCCATCTCACCATACGTAACAGACCTGCCGGTCTTTTCTGACTTGTACAAAATGTCGTCAGCGGACTGTGCGTTGCTCTTTGTTGCACGGATCGGTTCATCATAAACATTGAGAGCCCGCAAAACATCAAATTCGTTTTCGTAAATTGAGCCGCTCTTAAAGTAGCCAGAACGGTTAAGCAGTTTCCAAGAATCCTTATGGGCACGAATAAAGTGACGTGCACCCTGCGCCATACCAGTCATTGTGATCGACCCAAAGAAGTTACGAATGTGGTGACCAAAACGAGGCTGCGTCATAGCGTACTTCATGGCGTAGGTTACCTCGTCAATTGCGTTAGCCAAAGGATCGAGGGCACCAAAACCAAGACCAGTATTCATGTTGACAAACTTGTCGACAGCAACAAAAGCATCCAAAATTTCTGGGTCTACATACACTGTTTCAGGCAAGTGCTTAGCCATCGAGTACGCACTCTCAGGCCCCAAAGCAACATAATTCTTGTAAGGCTTAGTGCTTACAAAACCAAGAGCATCCGCCTGCCGGATAAAGTCATTCATGTAACTAACTTCGCCCACAAGCTGTATCGCAGAACGATACATTTTGTCCATAAAGTACACGGGGTCCTGCACATCCCAGGTCTTCCACTGGTCCGCAAGCGCTCGCATAATATCTTCTTGCTGAATAGGCTTACCACCGGCAGCTGCTGCAGCATCCTCGGCAGCTTTAGCTAAGTCAAAGTATTCGTCAGGAGAACGAACAATACCTTCAGCGGTTGTTCGTAGCACGTCATTTCGAGCCAGCACCTCATTGACACGCTCAATACCTGTCATGTTTCGCAAAAATATGTTACCCAGTACAGCGTTTTCAGGCTGGCCGGAAACATCAAACATGCGAGCCATAAAAGCAGCAAGCTTTGTCTGAGCCTCTCCGACAAGGCCGGTGCCTTGCACACCGTTCTTTATGTTGTTGTAAGCCTGCTGCAAAATAGTCGTACTGTCGTCAACAAAACCGTTGTACTCTTTACCAAGCTGGTTAATAGGAATCAGATATTCGTCATACAAATATCCGATCTTATTTTCTTTACCGTGCAACAGCTCGGAAATCCACAACTGGTCCTCAGCACGCATACCCTTACGAGGGTTAAAGAACGTATTAAGCGGGTTAAGAGCCTTCAAAATGTTTGTTTTTATTGTTGCGTAAGCGCCATCAACAATTGCTTGCAACTTGTTATTTGCGTGAGTAGCGGCACGAGCCTGGGTAGCCTCCACCATGCGAAGAACAGCGGGGTCTTCAATCCGCTGACCAGAAGCAGCCAGTTGATCAAGAAGCCTGGCACTTTCAGCATCGACAGCTTTAACAAACTCTTCTGTCTGCTCCAAGCCCTCATTCATAGCCTTAGTTTTCGCTTTAGCATCCTGCTTTTCGACAGCAGCAGCTTTACGAGTTGCGTTAACAGTGTTTTGTTTAACGCCCTTACCAATAGCCAACGTGGTTTTGGCATTACCGATCTGAGCGCCAAGAGCAGTTACATTACCGACACTCTTAGCCACATCTTTAACAACAGCGCCAGAGTAAGCCGCAACTTTAATACCTTCAGCCAGGCGTGTCGGGTCGCTCACAATGTCATAAATAATTTTGGCCGAAGCTTCGCTAATTGCTTCGCCTTCCGCGATACCGCGCTGAGCATAAGCTTTAGCGTTAACGGCAGCGGCTTTAGCTAAGTCATCGGTAGAAGCCATAATGCCATCAGCAAGTTTTTGGGCAGCGACACGGTTGCTCCACAAAACTTGATAAGTTACGCGACCTTTTTCGCTTACTTGCTTTTGGTAACGAATGCCGGTAGCCGGAACTTCCCAAGTGTTTTTAAGACCAGCAACTTTTTTAGCATTTTTAGGCAAACCAGTTTGAGTACCGAAACGGCCAAACACTTCATCAGCAGAACTAAGCCAGTTAGGAATAGGACCGCCAGCTTTTTCCAAACCAGCCGCAGTTCCTTCTTCGACACGGGGAATGTTGCGGCGTTCGGCGGAAGTCAAAATTGAAAGTACGTCGTCCGCAGTTCCCCCGCTGGTTGCGCTAACAATTGCGTCCATAAACTTAGTTGTAGCCACACCAGTCTTGCCGTTAAAGAACAGCAAACGCATAAACCGCTCACCAAGGCTGTCGTCCAAAACTTTCATGTTCTTTTTGACGAGATCATAAGCTTGCGTCAGTTTAAGTGACTTTATTTCTGGCGACAGGCCCTCAACTAGGCGCAAATCAAAGTTAAGCGGCACACCCTTTTCTTCAAAAAACTTTTCAGCAAGCCGCATAACCGCAAGCTGGAAACGCTCCTTCTCGGCAGCTACCTTGTCGCCAACCATTCCAGGTCCGCGGAAAATGTCGAGCGCGTCTTTACCAAAAAACAGTTTGTTTGTTTCAGTACCAATACTGCCCCACAACGAATACTGGAAGTGAGTATTTGCAACGTTGGGAACAATGCCTTTACCGTAACCAAATACGTCGTCAGTACGAGCCACACCCTCGTCAGTAATGTGTGCGTACCCTCCGGTACCAGAACGGTATTTATCACTAAATTTAGGCTTAGCTGCTTTTGGCACCGCAGTCTGCAGCACATTCATCATGGCATCAACAAGTTGGTCCTCTTGCCCAGGACGCCGAATAATGGGGTAACCGACAGCTGTAAGAATTTCTATTGCATCGTTGCGGACATTCGGGTTATTACTAATCTCATCAAGCTGTTTGTTTAAACTTTCTGGCGTTGTCGTACGAGCATCAATAAAACGCTGCTCCACATCTGCCTTAGCTGCGCCGTAAAGTGCTTTATCCAAATCAAACAGCTCACGATATGCTGACATCGCACCAGACTGGCTAAACAACGACAGATCGTCAATTGCTCCGGTCTCACGAAGCAGAATATCCGTCGAGTCCAGGAACTCGTCAAGTTGATTAAGAGACATGTTGCTGATGTCGGCAAAGAATTCTTCACCGAACAATGCCAAAGCACGAGTTTTGGTGGCTTCATCCAAGTTTTTAAGGTTTTGCATCAAAATTGAGGCTCTAGAAGCCTCTGTAACGGACGAAAGTGCGCTGGTAGGTGTAATATCCCTTGCAAGCAGGTCAACCTCTCTACCGGCCTTCTGAGCCGCTACAACGCGTTTGTACAAAGGTTCGATAATTTGATCGAATATTTGACGCTTCAAGAACTGACCAGCAGGCGTGTCGGCAGCTTTATTAAATTGATTGACCGCACCACCCAAAGTCGGGGCAATACGCTGTGAAGTACCCCCACCAGAAATAGCCAAATTAACTTTTGGAAAGAGCTGCGCCAAAGGCACATTAGCAATACCAGGATTTTCAATCTGAGCATTAACAAACTTCTCAAACTGAGGACCAGACATAGCCTTGCCAGAAAACTTCTTCTTCGGAGGCTCAGTCAACGTCTTCATCAATGAAGCAATACCACCACGCAACTTAACACGCTTGCCATCCGGCATCTTTACTGTCTTATTAGTAATCTGCTTCCGCAACGCAGACAGCACATCACCAGCAGTATCTGCACCTGCCAAAGGAGACGCCAACGTTTCCTCCAACTTTTTACTTAAAGTAGCGGCAGGCAAAGTATCTACACCGTCGGCAACCTTAGCCACAGCAGTAGCAGGAGCCGCAGGCAAACCAGCGGACTCCGACACCTTCTGCAAAGCATTACTCTCAGCAGCCTGCTTGCGGGCTTGAACAACCTCATCAGCCTGCCGTGTCGGAACAGCGGGAGCCCGTTCTGTAGCCTTAACAATTTGATTAACAACAGACGGGTTATCTACCGACAGGCGCTCAATACCGTTAAGCGCTGGCAACTGAGTAGCCTCAGGTACCTTCTGCACACCACGAGCAGCATCCGCCACATCATCCGCAGCCTTAACCGCAGCAGAAGTACCACGAGTTGCAACCTTAGCTACACCAACACCAGGAATCCACGTAAGAGGGTCAGCAAAAATATCAAGCGCCAAACCAAGGCTTGCCTTACCTATAGGATCAACATTGTCCGGCACATCTACATAATCAGGATTGTTACGGTTAGCAACATCAGAAATTCTTTCAATCGTGCCCTCATACGTTTCACGATTTTCGGGGTCTTTAGTTAACAAACCACGATAAGGAGCCGACAGGTTTTTAAGATATGTGCTACCAATATCTTTCCACGCAGCACCCGTCTGACCCGTAGCAAACTGACGCTGAATACGGTCAACATCGTCCGGCAAATCTAAAGCAGCTTTAACCGTCTCAGTTCCCAAATAAACACCACGGTTAAGAACGTCGACAATTTCCGCTAACCAACCACGGTTAGCCTCGCCACCCGTAGTGGAAGACTTAACACCAGGATTTGCGCCACTAAAACGCATCCCAATAGGTGTATCGGTTTGACGGCTCTTAAGATACTCCGTAAAGGCGTCTTTAGGTTCTTCAGCCACCTTTACTCCTTACTGTGCAGTGTCGCCGTACCCTAATCTTACAGCCTCGGCCTGCAATCTAGGCCCTAATTGACCGCGCAACGCATCCAACATAGCAGCATCATAAGCGTTCTGTCGACGTTCCTGATCGCTGCCACCTACAAATACACTATCAATGTAATAGTTGTAAGCATCACTAAAAGCAGCCTGATCAGCCTGCTCCACATCAAACTGGAACTTAGCCTGAGCCTCATAATCTACAGGCTCAGCCGGAGGATTAATCATCTGCTCCAACTGCAAAATCTGCGCAGCTGTCGACAAAGGATCGAACCTGGCCCTGTCCTGGGCTTCCATCAACAAAGACTCAGCACCCTGACGCTGCAACGCACGCAAAATAGCTGCCTGCTGCTCAGTACCCTGTTGCTGTCCAACCTGAGCCATCTCAGACCCAAACTGCGCACCAGATGCACCATAACGCTCAGCAGCCGCCAAACCACCAGCACGCCCAGCTTCAATCTGCGCCAAAGCCTCAGCCTGCGACAGGGCTTGTGTCGGAAGAACCTGACCAGCAGCCTCTTCGATACCAAGACGCGCCATCTGGTCAGCGGCCTGCTGCTGCGCAGACGTATAAGCATCGGCAATGTTTTGAGCAGCAGAACCATAGCCAGCCTCAATACCGGATGTCGCACCACCATAAATATCTTGAATACGGCCAACGTTTGCAGCAGCCTGCTCACCAAGCTGGCTATACATTGCCTGAATCTGTGCGTTCAGCTGTGCTGCCTGGTCCGCCAATGCTTGCCGGTAACCACTGTAATCAACCTGCGGAGCATACTGACCGGCAAGCGCCAAAATATCTTCTAGGGTACGTCCACTACTAGCAGCTTCCTGAGCCGCGCGGTTGGCATAAACAGCATCCTGCGCTGCACGACCCTGCTGCTGGAAAGCTTCCATTTGAGCCAACCTGTCGGCAACAGAGGTTGTCGGAGTTTGATCAGCAGCCGCAGCAACTCCAGGAGCGCCGACAGAAGGTGGCAAATAAGAAGGGCTGCCATCCGTCATAGTTCCGTAAGCAGAATATCCAGGATAAGAAGCTTGGCTAGTGGCTGCCAAAGAAGCCAAAGTATCAAACGCTGATTTTACATCCTGACCAGCGTCATACCAAGACTGCAGTTGCTTAGAACGGCCCTCTTCAGGTTCACCAGGAAGACGAAAATCAGTTTGAGGCATTTGATTAGACCTAATCTGTAGCCTCGGTTTCTCCATTGCCATTAGAAACCTGCCTGACTTGCTGCCGCGATAGCTGCCCTCATCATTGCGTCACGCTGCGCAGACCCTCTCCGCTCTTCAGCAGTAGCTCTCTGCTGAGCAAGCTCCGTCTCCAAATCTTGCTTATACCTAGTACGGCCAGTTTCCATGCCCTCAAGTTGTTGGTTAAGACGGTTTTGGAATTCTGCAAAATTACGAACAAAGTCGCTAGACCTAAGAGTGCCGCGAGCAGCAAACTCGTCACGGGCAGAACGAGTACCACGAGCTGCCGCACTAAACGGGTCATAAACACCCTCAATATCAAACTCGCCTCGAACTCTTTGAGGCTCAGCACCAGCAGCCAAAGCCTGCACTCCAGGCTGTGCGACTTGCTCGCCGACAGCTCCTATAGGAACAAAACCTTCTTCTGCCCTAAATCCAAGACGGCGCAAACCAGTCAAGTAATCTTGACCATACCGTTGACCGCGAGTCTGCAAACCTGTTTCAAAGTCGCGCAGGGCACGATCAATTGCCGCAATTTGTGCGTTAAAAGAAGCGTCTCGCCAGTCAATAGAACGCGGTTTAGGGGCAGAAATTGTAGGGGCTTGAATATTTTGTGAGCCTCCACCTCTACTTCGGCTTCCTCCACCTCCGCCAGTGTCATTACTTTTAATTGTTGGTGCTTTTAGCTCGTAGCCAGGGTTTCTAACAAAAGTACCTTGTTGTATATTTCCAACACCTTTTTTAGCATAGCTTTGAGCTAAATCAGCTTGCCGAGGATTAGTAATTTTAAATCCAGCAGCTCTTCTTTTTGCAGCATCTAAATCGGCTTGTCTAGGATTTGTAATAGCCATTATTTACCACCACCCATAAGAGCCGTAAGAAACTCGACAACATCAAAACGCTTACGATCAGGACCAAAAAACGCGTCATTAATATCCATAGCAGGACGGTTATACTCCTGCATCTCCTGCGGAGTCAGCTCAGGAATATCATCCATCGTCGGACGATTGTTAGTCATACGCTTCTTTATCGACATAGAACGAGCCTGCTCAGGAGTCATCTGCTTCGGAGAAGGAATACGCCCACCCTTAGCGCGGCCACGAAGCTGTGCAGAATACTTCTTGTCGTTAGGCATCAGTACATCCCCGAAGAAGTCTTACCAGGGCTACCAGAAAGCTTACGCATCATAGCCTTCCTACGCTCCTCATCCTCGTCATACTTAGACTTTTGAGGGGCAAGACGATTACCCATACTCGA
>Ga0208645_1001330_pt1 | contig 21914 bp, 32 predicted proteins | sample VirMetDEL_Sep_01_FD_184519 | JGI IMG/M metagenome (GOLD analysis project Ga0208645, IMG submission 184519) | Aqueous microbial communities from the Delaware River and Bay under freshwater to marine salinity gradient to study organic matter... | ecosystem: Environmental > Aquatic > Marine >... | reverse complement strand
TAATTCCAAAACTTTTGTTACCTAAATAATCTAAATCTCTAGAATTACTATCTAGTTTTATTCCAACTCTATGTCTATCTAAATTATTAATTATTACTGCTATGTCCATTAATGATAAAAGATCTTGGTAAACTAAATCCATTTCATTATCTAAATCTAAAGTAGGATTATTAATATAATATTTTATTATATTTACTAAATCTTTAATATAAATAAAATCCCAATACCTATTTTTATGAATTTCCATAGGTTGTTGGTTTTTATATCTTTTAATATTTGAAAGTATAAATCTATCTTCAGCTTCATCTACTCCAAATACCCCATATATTCTAAAATTATAACAACGAGAACAATCTTTTAATACTCTACTAATGATATTTTTAGACATATCATATGGTTTAGTAGGATAACTTTCTTTTAAATTGTGGTTATTGTTATTTACATTTTTAGTTTTATCAAAGTCAGCACCTGAAGAGAAATTAATAAATTTATCAAATCTGTTTTTATTGTTCATTAAGTTAAAGAACATTCTAAGATTATCTTGAAGTGTAAATGCAGAATCTTCTACATTTCTCCTACCACCTTTAATAGCACAATGAATTACTACATCAAAAAACTTATTACGTAAATATTCTTCTACTGATTTTTCATCAGTTAAATCTAATTGAGAAGATGTAGGAGAAAAGATATCATAATCTTTTTCTAACGCTTTTACTAAATTTCTACCTACAAAACCATTACTACCTGTTATTAATATTTTCATTTTGTTTTACAATAATCAGCAAATTCTACTAATATAGTACTTTTACCATCTTCCCTATTTAAAGCTTTTTTATAAGATGGTAATATGTCTTCGGGTTCATTTAATTGTATTATATCGAGATTTTGAGTTAAACTTTTAAAGGCTTCTGTAAAATTACCTTTGTGTTGGCATTGGGGATCAATAGGTGATTCACTTCCAACAGCTACTCTAATTATAACTTTAGGAGTTAACTTCCCATTAGACATAGTAGGAAATTTATCTAAATGATTAACAATTTGATCAGTACCCATTAATAAAAAATTCCATCTAGGAAATGTAGATACCGGAATCATCCCCTCAATTGCCATTCCATTAGCTAAACCACTTTGCAAATGTTCTGCTACAGGTAACTCTAAACGCTTACTGCTAGGAATATGTTTTAAACTATCATATAGTCCTGTTCCTTCATATTCTACAGCTTGTCCTATAAAATAAGTTTTAGGATGTTCTGCTAATAAGCTCATTGCCTTTTTTATTTCATCTAGATATTTCATATAATTAAAATTGTACTCTTACTCCTGCCCCAGCATGAGGGTATTTTTCGTTACTATATTGATAATAAATTAAATTTTTTTGTCTTAAAATACCACCTTTATATTCTGATTCAAGGTAATAAGGTTGAGTTCTACCCCATATATCTGGTGTAGGAGTACAAACTGATTTTTGGTTATCTTCGACTATAAAAGTAATTGGTAAATCATGGTTTAAACTATATTTGTATGCTTCATGGAATATTCCTGTTTCGGCACTCATATCCCCAACCCAACACCAAACATGGTTTGATTTATTTTGGAGTTTAATTGATAAGGCAATACCTGCTGCTATTGGAGGAATACCCCCTACAATTGAACTACAAATAAATTTATATTCTGGGAGGTTAGCTACCATAGATTTACCATCTATAATATTAGTTTCCATTATTTCCGCAGGTATACCTTTTAATAGGCCTTGATAATGGTTTCTCCAAGTACAACACACCCAATCATTTTTTATATCAATATCTTTAAATACTTCTATAATTTCATCTTCATTTCCACTATATAGATGTATAGGTGATTTTATTTCGGCATTGTTAAATTTATCACCTATTTTTTTTTCAAATGCAATTAAATTTTCTTTACTTACCATATAAAATTATTTTTATAATATTCAATTATAACAGGTAACTCTTTATCAAATACGGCTTTTGGTTCCCATCCTAAAGCTCTTAATTTATCATCATTTAAAGCATATCTAACATCTTGACCTTGTCTAGAATAAGATAAATCCAAATATTGGCTTATATCTTGATCATATAATGGAAAATCATTTTCAAGTACAGTATCAGGATAATATAATTTAATAATTTTACTTACTGTATCCAAATTAGTTTGCTCATAACCTCCACAAATATTGTAAATTTCATTTTTAACACCGGATTCAATTATTTTAATTACTGCTGTAGCAGTATCACTAGCGTGTAACCAATTTCTAATTGGTGTTCCATCATTATGTAATGGTATTTTTTTACCTAAAGAAAGATATTTAGTAGCTTTAGGTATTAATTTTTCTACATATTGACCAATACCATAATTATTAGTTGGTCTTAATATTATATAAGGTAAATCATAAGTACGCCCCCAAGCTGTAATTAGTTGGTCAGCTGCTGCTTTAGTTGCTGAATATGGGTTAGAAGGTTTTAATAAATCAGTTTCTAAATGTTCACCTTCGGTTATATCTCCATATACTTCATCGGTTGAAAAATGTAATAATATAGGTTTAACTTTACCTTCTGCTCTATAATTTCTAATTAATTCAAGTAAATTATGAACTCCATTTACATTTGAATGTAAAAAATCTTCACTTTTAACTATAGAATTACCAACATGTGTTTCAGCAGCTGTATTAATTATGTAATCACATTCATGTAAAAATTCTAAATCATTTATATCACTAACTTCCCATTCAAAATTAGGATGTTGTGCAAATTCTTTATATGCATCTTTAAATGAAGCATATGTCATTTTATCAACACCATAAACGTGCCATCCTTTTTCTAAACAAGCTCTAGTTACATAACTACCTATAAAACCAAAACAACCTGTTATGTATACTGATTTAGTCATAATCGTATCCAAAAAATTCTTCTATTTTATCACAAACATAATCTACATCATAAGTGTCCATCCCATGGTGGGCACCTAATAAGAAACCATTTTTCATTACTTCATCTGCTACTTTAAATTCTTGTAAATATTCTCTATATGCTGGATGTCTAGTGACATTGCCAGCAAATGTAACTCGTGTTTGTATATTGTTTTCTTCTAAGAATGTTAATAACTCTAATCTACATTCTGTTTGTAGTGGTATAGCTAACCAATTTGGTTTTCTACTATCATCAGGTAAAGTTATTTCTTTAATATTTTTTAAACGTTCTAAGTAACGTTCTATATTCTTACGTCTTACATCTTTATATGTTTGGAATTTTTCTAATTGAACTAAACCAAATGCTGCTGATGCTTCAGTGCATTTCATATTATATCCTAATACACCATATAAGAATTTATAGTCGTAAGGGATACCATCTACATCGTGTGCAAATCGCTCACTCATATCTTCGTTATTATCTCCAATACGTCCCCAATCACGATACATTAAGGCACGTTTAACGTGTTTTTCGTCATTAAACATTACCATACCTCCCATTCCACCAGCTGTAATAACGTGTGAAGCATAAAAACTAGTTGTTGCTACATCTGTTGATGGTGAATATGTAATTGTATCTGCTGAATCTTCAATTACATAGATATCTTCTCTGCCAATACGTTTTAATTCGCTACGTAATCCTTCCCAATCAGGGGTGTTACCAATTAAATTAGGTACCATGATTGCTTTAGTATAGCTACTAATAGCACGTATAATTGTAGATACACTAGGCACATAAGTAATTAATTCGCTATCTATAAATTTAGGTTTGTATCCTAATTGTAAAATAGGGGCTAATGTAGTAGAAAATGTAAGTGCGGGTGTAATTACCTCACTACCTTTTTCTAAATCTAAAGCCGCTAATGCTAATAAACATGCTGATGAACCTGAATTAACAAATACACCATATTTTTTGCCAAATTCCTTAGCAATTTTTTCTTCAAATTCTACAGTACGAGGCCCAAAACCTGCTAACCACCCATCTCTAAGTGATTCTTCTACTGCTTTAATTTCTGCTTCTCCAAACGATTCATGTTTGTAAGGAGCATACCAAACTTTTCTTCTCATATGTGTTAAATGTATATAAAGGATTATGCTTAGACAAGATATCTTTAATCCAATTTGTATCTATTCCATACTTGTCTATATCGTCTATTATTATAACATGGTCATTGCGCTCATGTTTCATTATTGCTTCTATTTCTAATTTATAAGGGCTATTAGTCTCGTGGGCATCTAACCAAAACATTGCTCTACCGTTAACCCATTCTTGTACTAATTTTTCAATATTATCCTCTGTTCTACCCAAAAATAATTTTATTTGTTCCCAAGCATCTAAAGGTTGAAAACGTTCCATACAGTGATTGTAAAAATCTTCATTTATTTCAATTGATATAATACGTTCAAAACCTAAATCATAAGCATCTTGTACTGAATCACCTTTATAAGTTCCTGTTTCAAAGAAAACTGTGCAGTCTGCTTTATATTTTTCAAATAATATATTATAAGGCCAATATCCCATTATTTAAAAGGAGTACCCCCAACCCAAAATACTAAAGCTTTTCTTTCTCCTTTAGTTATTGGAGTGACTCTATGCATTAGAAATGAAGGAAATATAATTGCATCTCCTTTATTTTTGCTTACAGTTAAAAATTGTTGATCTCCTCCCCTCCAAATTTGAAAATGACCCCCTTCGTATTCATCTCGATTTGATAATTGAACAGTCACAGCCATTTTTCTGTTATTAACTTCTCCTGTTCCTATATCCATATGCCAATCAAGATGGCCTCCATCTTTAGGGTAAACTACATAGTGAAGAGGATCAGTAATAGTTTGTATATCAAAATTATATGCTACTACATTTGCTTCAAGTGCTAAAGTAATTAATTTTTGAAATAACCATTTATTAGTGTCATTAGGATCTATATAAATAACTTTTCTATAATTACTTTCATTTATAATTTTATCGTCATCGTTTTCATCTTGACCAATAGTTAAACCTTTTTTAAAAGGTTTATCTTTAACCATATTTTCTATTTCTTTTAGTTCTTCACTATTAAATGCATTATTTTTAGTAAAGTGATGGTTCCAAGTTGTAAGTGGTTTTGGATTAAAGAAATATTGATCTGAGGAAATTTTATATTCCATTTTCTGTAAATATTTTAGTTATATAATCTACTATTCTTTGTTCATAATCGACATATTTTAATGCTAATTGGAAATTTTCTTCTATTACATCTGATATAGAATCATATAGTTGAGGAGAAAGATCATTAACTTGATAAATTATATCATCTACATTTTCAACACGTATAATTCCTGCAGTATTAAAATGTTTTTCTATATTTGAACACCCCCAATATACTGGAATTGTTTTTAGTAATAATAAATCTAGTATTTTTTCTGTAAAATATCCCCTATGTGATGTATTTTCTATTGCTACACCATATTGGCTATTACTGAATATTTCAACTTTACCCATTCTAGCATTTTCTAAATCATGTCTATTACCATAGGTGTGGTGAAATACTTTATCTATTTTTATTTCATCTTTTCTAGCTAGTAATTCATGTCTTAAACTATGACCATATGTTTTATTTAAAGCACCTGCTAAATGAGATACTTGATACTTTTTATCATAAGTTTTATTCCAAAAATGAGGTGTCATCCAAGTATGACCAAAAGGCAAAAATGCCGCTTGCTTACAATTATTCAATACTTTATTATCCCAAGTTAATATAATTGAAAATAAATCTTGGTTTTGAATTGCCCAATCGTGTAAGCCAAAATATTCATTTGGTTCTTGTAATACTAAAACATTTAAATCAGTTAATTCATCTTGGGATTGTGGTACGTCATCTACAAACAATGTAAAATCAATATCTTTAAGATGTTGCATCTTTGATTCAAATACTTTAGTATCAAAATGTTTAATTTTTAACCTCATAATATTTCCATCCAATATTCAATCATTTCATCTATCATTGTTTCAAATGTATAATCAGCTGTCCAACCTAATTCTCTTAATTTAGATGAATCACCTTTTAAATCTTTTAATTCTTCAGGGCGTAAGTATTTAGCGTCTGTTTTAACATATTGGGTCCAATCTAAATCTAATTTATTAAAAGTATACTCTACTAAATCTTGTACTGAATGAGAAATACCAGTTGCACATACAAAATTATCTGGTTTGTCTTGTTGTAGAATCATCCACATTGCTTTAACATAATCTTTAGCATGTCCCCAATCTCTAGTTGCCTCTAAATTACCTAATACTAATTCATTACGTAATCCTTTTTTAATTTCAACTGCTGTTTTAACTACCTTATTTGTAACAAAATTAGTTCCTCTTCTTGGTGATTCATGGTTAAATAAAATACCATTTGAAATAAATAAATTATAAGAATTTTTATAATTATTACAAATATTATAAGAATATACTTTAGCACAACCATAAGGAGATACTGGGGATAATGGTGTAGTTTCTCTTTGGAAACCATCTTCATCTATGTTATTACCAAACATTTCACTACTTGATGCTTGATACATTTTAGTATCAGGTTTAGTTAACCTAATTGCTTCTAATAAATTTAATGTTCCAATACCAGTTGCCTGTGCAGTATAAATTGGTTGGTCAAATGAAATTCTAACATGAGATTGTGCTGCTAAGTTATATATTTCATCTGGTTGACATTGTTGTATAATAGAAATTAAAGATGCTAAATCTGTTAAATCAGCATATTGTAATTTACCTAATAATTGTGGATAAATTTCATCTAGTCTAGATGTTTGATTTTCAGCTACAGAGTTACGTTTAATTGTACCCCATACTTCATAACCTTTTTCTAATAGAAATTCGGCTAAATATGATCCATCTTGACCATTTATACCTGTTATAAGTGCTACTTTATTTTCTTGCTGTGTCATAATTTTCTATAAACCAATTAACTGTTTCTTTTATACCTTGTTCAAATGGAGTGTATTTAAAATCTGGTAGTAATTCTTTTATTTTAGAATTATCAGATGGTTTTCTTAATTGTCCATCTGGTTTTGTTTTATCAAATACAACTTTACCTTTAAATTTAAATTCATCAACTAATAATCCAACTAAATCTTTAATTGATATTTCTTCATCACCACTTATAATTAAAGGATCTGTACCTTCATAGTTAAATAAAGCCCATTCTGCTATTTTGGCTATATCCTTGGAATATATGAATTCTCTTAACGGTTTCCCACTTCCCCATACAACAAAGTCTGTTTTATTTTGTTTAGCTAAATATAGTTTATGAATTAACATAGGCATTACATGTCCATGTTCTAGTGAAAAATTATCATTTGGACCATAAATGTTAGATGGAATAATTGACGTATAATTTATACCATACTGTTCTCTATAAGCTCTAATTTGCACATCAGCCATTCTTTTAGCATAAGCATATGGGTAATTTGATTCATGAGGTTCACCTAATTGAATTTGATCAACTGTAAGTGGGTATTTTACTTTATCTGGGAATACACAAGTAGATAAAAATGCTACTAAGTTTTTGACGCCAGCTTTTCTAGATGCTTCAATTACATTAGTATTAATCATTAAGTTATCATAAAAGTATTCACCTTTATAATTTGAATTTCCACCTATACCTCCAACTTTACCTGCACAATGTATTACACCATCAGGTTTAATAATTTGGAATAATTTTTCTGTTTGTTTAGGGTTAGTTAAATCACAAGTTTCTCTTGATAATTTAATTTGAGATTCCATAGCAGAACCTACCATACCATAACCCCCCGTAATTAATACCTTTTTCATATTGTTGAATAAAATGCGTTTTGTGCTCTTTGTCTATCTATATCTTTTATATGGTATAAAGCATATGAATCATCTTCAGATGGCAATTCAGCGTAAGTTTTCCACCCAACTATTTTTTCATGTACTTTATTTACCCACCCTATTTCTGGTTTGTTTCTAAAAATTCTATGTTGGTTATCTGGCCAATTTACCCATCCTTGACTATTTAATTGCCAATGCCATTGAATAACATCTTCTTGGGTTAAACCTTTAACTATATTAACACGAGGTACAGCTATTAAATCAACTTCTTCATTAGCTTCTAATACCTGGTGTATGATAGTACTAAATGTTTCACTTAAAGTTTCATCAGCATCTATTTGGAATATCCAATCTTTAGCACAATGTTGTTTTAAATTGTTTTTAAAATTAGCAAAATGATTATCTAAACCAAAAAATGTCTTTTTAATAGTAATATCTTTATTATATTTTTCAAAATAATAATCAACAACTTTAATTACTTCTTCAGTTGCTTTATTATCTAACTGGATAACAATTTCATCATCAGTTTTAATAATTGGTACTAACTGAGTTAGTAGTTGTTTTAATTCCTCGTGCTCGTTATAAGCTGTAATTGCAAAACTTATTCCCATAATTTAATTTTGAAAAAAACCAATATAATCAAGAGCATCCATAAAATCACGTTGCCCATATTCTTGTAAAGTTGACATATCAGTTTTATATTTATATACTTTATCAGTACCAGGTATTTTAAATTTTTCTTGTTCTTCTTTTGATACTTCTTTTACTTTAATTCCAGCCCATTGCCAATTTGTATAATTAGTACCTTTAGCAAATACAGTACCTTTATTTTCTATATTAATTACAATAGGGTACCAAACACGTCCTGAACCATCATCAACTTTAATATCTTTATATAATTCAGGTAATGTTTCCTCATATCGTTCAAAATCAAACTCACCAATATACATTAAATCATTAGAGGTAAAACCACAACCAAAACAAAAATAGTTTTTAGCTGTAGCGTTTAGTTTAGTAGTATAACAAGCATCTCCACCACATTTAGGACAGTTTTCAAGATTATCTTTTGTCATGATCTTTCAGGTAATGAAATTTTCTTTATATTTGGTAATTTTATTTCTACTTTTTTAGGAGCATTTTTATCCATAATTGCCTCTAATTTTTCTTGCATTTTTTCAAATGAAAAATTTTCCATACAATAATGAGCTAAACGTTTACCTTTAACTTGGTATCCTTTATAGCTATTTATATAATCTTTCATTAATAATGAAGCAAAACTAATATCAGGAGAAAACCACTTTGAATCTTTAAGAATTAATCTATCTTGAATTACTGATTCATGAACTGGTTTTATTTCACCAGGAACTAAACTAGTAAATTCAGCATTTAAAAAATCTAAATGGCCACTCCAATTAGATGCTATAATTGGTTTTTTACTTCTAGTAAATTCAAGTAATGGCCTACCAAATCCTTCTCCTTTAGTCAAGCTAACCATAGCTTTAACTTTGGGATGGTTATACAAATAATTCATATCTATATCTTCAATTTCACCATGTATTAAGTAAATATTTGGAATAGTTCCACCTACATTTTGTCTTATTTCATTTATCTTTCTTAATACTTCTTCTCTATCCATTATGGAGGCAGGACCTGTCATAGTTTTTATAATTAATGCAGGTTTTTTCTTTACATTTTTAAATGTTTCTAAAAATGTTTTAACAAGTAAGCTAGTATTTTTTCTATCTTCACCCATAGCACCTCTTAACCAATGTCCTACATATAAAAAACAAAAATCCTCATCAATTGTATCTAATGACTCTACTAATTCAGTTTTAGGTAAGTTTTTAGGTTCAATATGATAATATTTTTCTAGATCTAAGCCTTCAAATAATATATCAGTAGGTGTTTCTAATTTAATAGTTCCTACTACTTGGCCAGCTTTATTTTTTTGTTCATAAACTGATTGTTTTAAAGCAAGTAAGCTGTGATTAGAAGAACCTAATATTAAATCCATATTATTAGCTCCTTGAATAAACCTTACATCACATAAATCAGTTTCAATACCCGCTGTAATACCAATATTAAATTTACCTATTTTTTGAAATTCATCAGGTACTGAGATTTGAATCCAAACATCAGGTTGTCTTTGTAATGGTGAAGGAATAATAGCATCCTTCATTTTTTTCTCTTCAGGGTTATTTTCATCTAAAAACCCATAAGGTGTATTACCCCATCTTTGTGATAAAATTTTTACATCATATTTATCAGATCTCATTAATGCTCTGACTACATCTCTGGCTCTTGATCCATAACCAGAGTAAGTATCGATAGGACAACTTACTACTATAAAAGGTTTACTCATAACTAATATACTAATTTATGTGTTAATGTTTTAACTGGTGGGGTTTCTACTTTGGTAAAATAAAATTTCTTACGAGGTTTCCAAACTTCTATTGTTTTATCTACATTTGTAATAATGTTTTCACACATTTTTCTTGCAGATTGCATAGATTCATCTGAGGTAACCCATTCTCTACCTGCTAATCCTCTTTCTTTTATTTCTTCTTTAGACATTTTATATGATTCCATTAAAGTATTTGCTAATTCTCTAAAATCTAGTCTATCATCCCAAATATAAGGAGTTTTTGGTGAACCTACCATTGCCGTATTAGAAGGGAATACTGGTAAAGCCCATTTACCACACTTTTTATATGTGCCAAAATGGTTAGATGGGAAATTTTCATCAAATTTAATCCAATCACCATTTTCATCTTCAAATCTCATTTGATCTTGCATTCCACCTGTAACAGTAGCCATAATCATAGTACCAGCCATCATACTTTCAGTTAAAGCTAATCCCCAACCTTCATTTGAAGATGGTAATACAGTTATATCTGCTAAATTATATAAATAATTCATGCCTTCTGTAGATAGTTTTGCTGTAGAAAATCTAACACTATCATCATCACCTAATAATAAATTTTTTACTGCTATTAAGTCAGTTCCATTATTATCTACAGGCTGAGTATGTAATACTAAAGCTACATTATTTTTTTCATTTTCAGGTAATTTATCTTTAAATAATTTATAAGCTGCCATCAAATCAGAGGGCATTTTTCTTCTAATATTTCTTGAATTAAAGAAAAACACATGTTTATATTCTTTATCCCCAAATAATTGCTTTTTAGCTGTTTGTAAATTATTCCACTGTTCATGATTTTTATCAATTGGATAAAATTGTTCTTCATTTATACCATGAGGAACATATGCTATAACTTTATCTTTTGCTTTATCTCCTAAAACTAACCTATTAATATTTTCAGTTTGTTTAGAAATACCTAATAATGCATCACAAGATTCATAATAAGATTTATTATATAATGGTGCAGGTAGATCATCCCAAATATTTAAATAAATTAATGGACATTTTACTCTAATTTCGTTTTCAATTTGAAACAACCATTCCCAATATCTAGGATCTGTAAAAATAAATACAGCATCTGGTTTTTCTTGAGCCATCATATTTCTTAAAATAGTAGCGTCACCATATCCATTTTGAGGATATAGGAAAACATAAGCGTCCTCAACGTTGGATCTATTTCCAGTATCTTGACTTAAATCTAATTTTTTTCCTACTTCAGGATGGTTAATAGCGGCACCTATATTAACCCAATTGTATTTATGACATGTTCCCATTACTATTTCTCTTGCCATAGTAGCAACTCCTGAATGCATGCGAATGTCGTCACAAAGAAGTAGTATTTTTTTTCTTTGTTCTTTTGGTAAATAACCTTCTTTCATAAAATTTTTAATTGTCTATAGTTAGGTTCGTTTGATTGTGAACTTGTTTTCTAAAATTTTCGTCTGTAAGATACAAACAAATAGCTCGATCTGCAAGTTTTTGGAATGAGAATTTTGTTTTTACACATTCTATTTTAAATTCTTCAAATAAATGTTTGTGAACCTTTACGCTGGTTAGTTGTAACTCTTTTTTTATCATAATCTATTTTTTTATAACGTATATAAATATATAAAAAATTAAAAACTAAAAAATTTTTCATCAGGAGCTAATGTAGCTCCACACAAATCTTTATTTTTTCCAAACTCACACCAATCACAAGGTTTATCAATTTTTTTATTAAACTCTTTATCTATAGGATAACCCTCTGGTGTATAACATTCACGAATAAAATTTATAAAATCTTCTTTAGCTTCTTTTAAACGTTTTTTATTATCAACTGGTTTGAAATTTTGTACACGATATGCTTGATGAGGTGATTTAATATTTTCATCATCAAAATTTAATACTTTACGTTTAACAATATAAAATTCTACATTTATTTTACTTAAAGGAACTTTAAATAATTCTGAATAATATTGTTTATAAAGATAAAGTTGGTTATGTTTTACTTTATCTCCTTTTTCCCATTTACTCCATCCCTTAGTTGATGTTTTAATATCAAATATAGTATATTCTTCACTTCGTTTATCATAGATAATTAAATCTATATAACCCATATACTTGATATTAGGACGTTCTTTAATAGGATTAGTTATTAAAGGAACCTCTATACCTTTTAATTCATGTTTACGAGATGAGAAATAATTTCTTCTACCACGTTTATGTTTTTTAAACCAATCTAATATTCCTACACCATCTGAATAAAATTCATTTAATAATTCTGGTGTAGCAAAATGTCCATGTTTTTTCTTGTATTTAGTATATTCTTCAATCATTTTTTCTTTAAAGAATAAATTTAAATTTAAATCATCAGCTTTTTTAGCTGATGTATCAAACATGGTTTGTAAATAATGTTGTAATGCCTCATGTATAGCAGTTCCAAAAACGAAATACATGTTGGGTTTTTCGTCCCTATGTCCTTTTACGTATTCTAAGTACCATTTATGGGGGCAAGATTTATAAGTAGAATATTGTGAAAAAGATACAACCTTATCTGTAGCGTAATTAATTTCCATATTCGGGAGGCATTTCAAGCCATCCTGTCATTATATATTTTTCTCCAGAAAAAGGGGTGTTTCCTCTATGAATATGAGTATAACCAGCTGGGAATATACAAACTGTTCCTTTTTCAGGTTTAATTCTTTTTAATTGGTATAAAAATTCTGTTTCTCCTCCTTCTTCTACATCATTTAAATATACACTATATGCACCTACTCTTCTCCAAAAATTTCCATCCATTCTATATTCACAATGGTAAGGAAAGAATCCTTCAGTTGGTAATGTTTTTTGTATCTGATAATGATTTATGTCTAAATTAGAAGGGAAAAACATAAAATGACTAGAATAGGCATTTAAAAATTTTTCAAGAAAAAGAATATTAAATTCATGAATTAATTGAGGATCTTCTAATTGGAGAAAATGGTCTTTTACATTATTTTTTAAATCTTCTTCACTCCTTCTCATTACCCTATGGATATTTGATTCAAAGTGGTCTATAACTGCATCACACCACTCATTACTCATACCGTTTTTGTAAATTCCTATATGTTGGTCATGAATATATTCCATTATTTTTCTTTCCATTTATTATTTTCAACTAATTGTGCTATTATTCCATAATTTGTTATATCTTGAAAAGTGTCTATAAGAGTTTCATTTTGCACTTTTCTACTAGTTAATATCATATTCTTCCATCTATTAATCTTATCAGATAATCTATACCATAACCCAGTCATAGCAAAATCTTTTTCTTCATCATTAACGAGTTGTGTACCTGCTGACACATTACCCATTCCATAATCAAGATGTTTTTTTGCGAATAATTCGAACTGTTCATCGATTATTTCTTTATATGATGTATAAATTAAGGGATATTCTTTTTTTAAAATATCTCTTGCAGTTAGTTTTGACTTAGTTTGGTTTATTTCTTTAAATTTTGTTACAGTATCACTCATAAGTATAATTTAATTAAAATATCCCAACCATCCACTCATTGTATAACGAACATTTTGAAGAGGAGTATTATCTCTTTGTAGATGGGTTAAACCAACAGGAAATAAACTAATGGATCCCTGAGTGGCTTTTATTCTATGGGATTGGTTTAAAAATTCTAATTCTCCTCCCTCTTCTATGTCATTTAAAAATAAAGTATAACCTAATACCAAATGAGATGAAGATGGGATACACCTTTCACAATAAAAATAGTGTTTTCCCTCTGTAGGGTTGATTTTTTGAATTTGGTGGTAAGGGTTTAGTTTTAATAAATGGAAATTTCTAATTTTATTTTTACCTAAATAATCAGGCATTATAAATTTAGAAAATGATGAAGAAAATTTTTCAATAATAGGGTTTTGGTAATTTATAGGTAAAAAAGTATCTTGAAGCTTTAATGTAGTTTTTACTGTATTAAAATTTCTACTTTCATGTAAAGAAGAATTTTCATTAAAAAATTTAATAATTTCTTCACAAAAATTACTATCAAATAAATTTTTATATGTAAGTATTAAATTATTTTTCATTAAAAATCATCCATCCTGTTACTATATATTTAACATTACTTAGTGGAGGATTTCCTCTATGAGTGTGGCTCCACGAAGCAGGAAAATAACACATCATACCTCTTTCAGGAGAAACCCTAAAATTTTGGTATAAAAATTCTGTTTCTCCTCCTTCTTCTACATCATTTAAATAAAAAGTATATACTCCAAATCTTTGGGCTGTAAAGGAAGCCCCCTGCTCACAATGAAAAGTATGGTAACCCCCACCAGGATTAGTTTTTTGAACTTTTAAAGAATGTATTCCAAAATTTTTAAAGCCGTGGTCATTTAAAATCTCATACTTATTTCTATATAATTTCCATGTTGGATTTATACAATTATCTACAAATTTGTGGCCTAATTCTCTATCAATTTCATTTATATCAATAGATAAATCTTTTTTATCAGCACTAGAAGAATATAAACGTTTTGATTTTAAAGTTGGGTCTTGTCTATTATAAGTTTTATCAATATTTTTTTCAAATCCTTCTATAATTTGATTACAAAACTCTTGTGAAGCAACGTTTTTAAATATACCTATCTGTTGATTAAAAATTGATTCCATTATCCTCTTAAATTATCTGATGAGGGAGTAAAATAATAATCTAAGGCTTTTAATTTATCATCGGCATCGACTAACATTGTAAGTGCTTCGTTTGCATTATTGTAAAAATCTTCAGTTGAGTGATCTCCAATACCAACTGCTTTATTTCCTAATAATTCTAAAGATAATAGTGCTTTATCTTTATCTGCTTGTGCAGATGATTTTAACATTTTGTATAAAGTTTTATCCATAATTTTTTTATATAAAGTTTACAAATCCATTTAATATAACTATATCTTTTGAATTAACAAATTCAAAATTGTGAGTATATTCTTCAGGAAAAATTAACAATGAGTTTTTTAAAACATTTTCAGTATGGTTTAAATTAATAAATTTGATTTTTCCAGGGTCTAAAAATAAAATATAATTAAAAATTCTATTAGTAATAAGAAGATTTTTAGTATCATATTCATTATAATTAAAAATATTATTTTTAATATTTTGAATATAAAATTCTTTTGCTAAATGAAAATCAAGTAATCTATCTTCACCTAATTTAATAATATAATCATTAATTTTAGAATTTAGTTTAAAAAGAAATTCATTAGTAATTGAAAGAGGATAAAAACATTGATAATTATCTTTTTTTTGTTTTTTAAAATGTTTTTTAATTTTAATATTTTCTTCTTCAAGAATAATATCAACATTATTAAATATAAAATTATCTTCTTTTATCATTTTAATAGTGTTTTAATTTGTTTATCATCGATACCTATACTTTGAAGTATACTTTGTGATAAATTTTTTCCTATTAAATGGTAATTATCTTTTATTTCTCTTTCACTTAATTCAAAGTGTTTAGCTAAAATAGTAATTAATTGAGTATTTAATATACTTTTTTTAGGTTTAATATATTTAAAAAATGTTTTTCTTTTTGGTATAAGTTGACAATAGTAATTATAAAGAGACTTTTTATTAAGTGAATATTTTTGAATTATATTAACAAAATCAATATAATCTTCTTTCATTGATATAAATCGATTAATCATATAAGAATTAAAAGAATCATGGTCTTTACTACTAAAAGAAGACCATGGTCTTTTATTATAACTAATTTCATTTAACCAATCAAAAATTGTCATTATTCTTTAACTCCAAATTCTTCTCTTAAATCTGTTGGAATAACATCTTCTAATATTTGACCTGTGTCTGGGTCATAAAATACTGAAATAGGTACAATAACGTCCTCGGCAGTACCTGCTACAAATTTAGAGGCTTTACGAAGTATAACTCCGGCTTTCCAAATATTCCCTCCTTTTTCAGTTAGAATAGGTTCTGTTTTTGATAAATCAACATTAATAGTGTTTACAGGCAGTGAAGCCGCATTTTCTGGGTAATTCATGTTAGAAAGGTTTAATTAATTTAGCGATACATCCCATAAAAGTAATTTCTTTATCAGGAGCCATAACTGATTGGTACTGTGATTCTGCTATAATAATAGTACCTAATACTGGGTTATGAAATGAATCTAAGTTTTCGAATAAAGCTCTATATAATTCATTGTAGTCTCTTATATTTGAATCGGCTACAATTTGTCTAATTTGGTTAAATGCCTTAGCATCATTTGATTTAATTAAATCAATAATTTGATCTGTGTATTGTTTTTGATTAACAATATCTTTATTTAATTGTAAGAATGTACCTGCAGGTTCAGACACTATACATGATTGTAATAAATTAAGTGTCTTTCTAATATCAGGATAGGTTTTATTTACAATTTCTACTATATCAGCAGGGGCACGATTACAAGCTTCTGAATCTAAAATAGCAGAGCAACGTTTTGCTATTTCTTTTTTAGAAGGTGGTAATATTTCAAATACTGAGGTTCTAGATTGGATAGGGTCAATTATACGTTCTATATAATTACAAGTAAAAATGAAACGTGTTGTTTTTGAAAATGCTTCAATAACATTACGTAAAGCTGCTTGTGCGTTAATCGTTAAAAAATCTGCTTCATCCATTATAACTACCTTTAATTCGCGGAATGTTGCAGCAGAAGCAAATGATTTTACTTTTTCTCTAATTGTTTCTATACCATTTTCATCAGAACAATTTATATAAATTGAATCACAATCTAGGTTAGCTACAATTAATTTAGCAGCAGTAGTTTTACCAGTACCTGCAGGACCATACAACAAGATATGTGGAATATCCTGTTGTTTAATCCATTGGTTTAAACTAGCTTTAAATACTTCATTGCCAATATAATCATTAGGATTAGTTGGTCTAAATTTTTCAGTAAATAAAGTGTGTTCTTTAAGCATATATCTAATATACAAAAATTAATTACATCATCCCCGCCATTGGGTTAGTTTCTTCTTCTTTATCTGTTCTTTTTTCATAGACAACAGATTCAGTAGTAAGAATAGTACCCGCTATTGAGGCAGCATTTTCTAATGCAATTCTAGTTACTTTTTTAGGATCAATAATTCCTAACTCTTTAAAGTTAACCATTTCTAAACTTTTATAATCTAATCCTAACCAAAAATTAGGATCGGCAGCATTTAATCCATAAGATGCAAATCTAACATCATTTACTTCATGTCCTGCATTACTTAATATTTTTAAAAATGGTTCTTGTATAGCTGATTTGACAATTCTTCTACCAATAGCTATATCTTTATTTTCAGAGATTGTATTAATAACATTTGCGGCATATAATAAAGCAGTACCACCACCAATTATAATACCTTCATCTAAAGCAGCTTTAGTAGCAAATAATGCGTCTTCTACTCTATCTTTTTTCTCTCTAATTTCAATTTCTGAATTACCACCAACATTAATAATTGCTACACCACCGATTAGTTTACCTAATCTTTCTTGTAGTTTTTCTTTTTCAAATGCAGAACTAGCATTATCAAGTTGTGTTTTAATTTCTTCAGCTCTAGCAGTAATAGCTTCTTCTCCACCTTTACCATCTATAATAGTAGTTATTTCTTTTTCAACTGTTACTTTTCTAGCTGAACCTAACAATTCATTAAATTGAACAGGAGACATTTTATCAAGTTTATGTCCTTTATTTTTAGATAAAACTTGTCCACCTGTAACTGTAGCTAAATCTTCTAAAGCCATAGTTCTTCTATCTCCAAATTCTGGTGCTTTGACAGCTACTGCTTTAACAGTACCTCTCATTTTGTTAACAATTAATGTTGCTAATGCTTCACCATCAATATCTTCTGCTACAATTAAAATAGGTTTAGATTCACCACTCGCTTTATTTAATACATTAATTAATTCTGATGCTTGTGTAATTCTACCATCATAAATTAATATATAAGGATCATCTAATACAGCTTGCATTGTATTATTATCTGTAACAAAATATGGAGATTTAAAACCTCTATCAAATTGCATACCTTCAACTACTTCAAGTGAAGTTTCACCTGTTTTAGATTCTTCAATAGTAACAATCCCATCTCTACCAACTTTATCTAAAGCAGTAGAAATTAAATTACCTATTTCAACATCATTATTACCTGATATAGTTGCTACTTCTCTAATTTGAATATCGTCTGTAATTTCAGTAGACATTTCTTTTAGTCTATTTACTACTGTTGCTACAGCTTCATCTATACCTTTTTTAATATTTACAGGATTAGAACCTTCATTAATTTGTCTAATTCCTTCTTCTAAAATAGCAGTAGCTAATACTGTTGAGGTTGTAGTACCATCTCCTACTTCATTAGCACATTTTGTAGATACTTTTTTAGCTAACTCGGCACCTATAGATTCAGTTTGATCTTCTAGTTCTTTAAATGCTTTTGCAACGGTAACTCCATCTTTTGTTACTTTAATTTCACCAGTATCGTCTTTAATTAGTACTGTTCTTCCAGCAGGTCCTAAAGTTGATGATACACTGTTATTAAGCTTTTGAACTCCCTCTAAAAGCTTATTTTTTAATTCTGTTCCGAAACTTGTTTCTGTCATTATTCTACGATTGATAAAACTGAATTTTGTGATGTAATATAATATTCCTCCCCATCAATGGTAATTGCTTGTGCACCCATTTTTGGAATTAAAACTTTCATACCAACTTCTAAAGTTGTAGGTGCATATTCACCTTTATTAAAATTATAAACATTTGAAATTGCTACAATCTCTCCCATTTCAGGTCTTTCTTTACCCATATCAGGAATAATAATATTTCCTGCTATTTGTTCCTCTTCCTCTATAGGTCTAAGGATAACATTTCCATTAACTGGTCTTAATTTACTCATTTTTTTCTATTTTTTATAGTATTTATCTTATTTCCTATATTAGAGGTTATTTTAAACCTATTCATTCTTTTTGCTTTACGCATTAAAGATTGTCCACGTGCTTTACTCATTTTAAAATTGCTTCCTTAAGATTAGTATGTGTTTGTTTAAACTCTTTAGCGAATTCTTCTAAACTATAAGTTTTTTCTTGTAACATTAACTTTCTAGCTATTGATATGACAGCTTGCTCTAATGTAGTGTGAAAACCTACAGTTTTGTTCTTAACAGTGTCAAATACATTATAACTGTATTCATCAATTGTTATTTTGTAATCACCCAATAACGGGTCTTCGATAAATGTTGATTTACCTGATCCAACAGGTCTACCTTTAAAATTTGGATTTGCCATAACTTTTTGTTTACGTAAATATACGAAAAATTTAATTAAAAACCAAGCTCTAGGGCAAACTTGATTTACTTAATTTGTAACTTTTTTAACTCCGAACCTTTAGAAAATGGTACTTCAATTGTTAATAACCCATCAGCAAAGTTTGCATTTGCTTTAGATAAATCGAATTTACCATCAATTTTCCATCCTAAATTAAAGGATCTTTTAGCAATACCCCTATGGATATAATCTAAATTATCACTATCTTTGGATTTAGTATAATTAACTCTTAAAACATTATCTTGAGTAAGTAACTCGATATCATTTTTAGAGATCCCAGTACAGGCAATTTCAAATGTTAGCCCTTTGTCTGAAGTGTAAATATCTACTGGGTGGGAAAGTTTGGTTTCTACAACTGGGTTGTAGGTGCTTCCGTCTTGGAAGAAATTTCTAAATAAAATGTCGAACGGTGTACGTTCGTAAATAAATGTACTCATATCATTAAAATTTGTGGTGGCTTAGCTCACCGGTTAAACATAAAACTATAACTGCTCGCCCTAGAGTCTCAGTCATTTATTATAAATATTACATTTGTTGTCTTACAACAAAATATTTTGATGGGTTTTTATTTCCATTAAATTCTAACTTCATTAACCCTTTATCACTTACATATATTGTTCCTTCAGTACCTTTATTAGCTGCTAATATTTCACGTAATACATTAGCTGGGAAGGGTAGCAAAGTACTTGGAGTGTCAAATATAGCAGGTTCTGTAAATTTAATTTTATGTGAATGTTGAGATCTTTCCCCTAATACAATTTCTACTACATCATCTCCTTTAATAGAGATACTATTTAAAGTAACTTCTTCTGTTTTTTCTAAAGCGTTATGAGCTTTTAAAAACTTATTAATAAATTCATCATTTACATTAAATTTAAAATCATAATCTGTTTCGGTTACTTTAGGCACTGTTGGTATTGCATCTTTTTCACTTAAATGATAAATTAAATCAAATTTATTATCTTGTATTTTTATTTTTTGATTATCTTCACTAATTATAATGTCAATATCTTCATTTGTTACATTAATTAAACGTAACAAAGCATCTGTATTATATATAGCCAAAGTACAATCCGGTAGATCTAAATCAAATGAGAGGGTGCCAACAGCATTTTTAGCTTCTGTACTAAAGTTAATTGTAACTTTTTTATCAGCTACTTCCCATAAAACAGATTTAGATAACCCCCCTAAGTAATATTTTTCTATATTATTTACTATATGACTTTTCTTCACTAAATTTTGAATTTGTTAATTTATCTATATTTTTTTTTATAGCATGTCTTTCATCGTTTAATTTATAAACAGATCTTGCTAGCTCCACGAATTCTTTATCAAATCGTTGTTCTTTCTCACATAATCTTAATTGATCTTCTACCCACCATAATTCTTTATTAGTAGATTCTAATTGATCAGTTAATTCCATAATTTTAGTTCCGAATATTTGATACAAAGAAATAGTTTGGGAATTAATATATTCCCATTCATTCATAAGATTTGTTAATTTATCTTTATCAAAAATTTTATTTAATTTAATTTCTAATATAGTTAATTTATCAATTAATTCTCCGTTAGATACTTCTATTTTCATACTATGCCTGCGTCTTGTTGTATTATGGAAATTAATAAATTTCTTGTGTCTTTCCAACTTTTTACATGGAAAAATTCATTACCTTTTAATTTATTATGTATTGTAGCTAATTTCATAGAATAATCATTTCCTCCTGGCTCTAGCCTGTCTCCAAAAAACATAAATTTATCATCTTTTAATTCATCTACAATTTGTCCCTTATCTTTACCTCTTGGGTAAATGTCAATACTAATTTCTCCACCTACTACAGCATCTAAACCAAGATATCTTTCTTTTAATTCTTTAGAAAATTCAATTCTTTCTTTGTGTTCATTATCCCATTTAAAGTATTCTTCTCTTTGTTCTTGAGTACAATCTCTCCCTACAATAGAGAAATTAACCATACCTGGTCTTTCTTCTATATGATTTCCATATCTATGTGGGTATTTAGATTGTTCTAAAAATTTCTCTAAACACCATCTAGTTGCTATAGGTAATTCCCAATCACTACTTCTAATTAAAGATCCTTTTTGAAAAAGTTGATTACCAGAACATTGATAAGCTCTTTCTACATCTTTCCATATATCAACACCTATTTGTTCTATTGTTTTAGTATGGTCGCTACCTGAAATTAGCCATACACGATAAGTAGATATAAAGTTTTTAAACAATTCTTGAAATTGTTTATCCATTTTGTTTCTACTGGGAGTTAATGTTCCGTCTATATCAAAAATATAAATCATATAAAAAATTGGTTTACGTAAGGATTAGTATTTAGTCT
>Ga0208645_1001327_pt1 | contig 21998 bp, 24 predicted proteins | sample VirMetDEL_Sep_01_FD_184519 | JGI IMG/M metagenome (GOLD analysis project Ga0208645, IMG submission 184519) | Aqueous microbial communities from the Delaware River and Bay under freshwater to marine salinity gradient to study organic matter... | ecosystem: Environmental > Aquatic > Marine >... | reverse complement strand
TAGCTACTAAACCGCCACCAGCAGTTGAAGGAGCGAGAAAAGTGTCGCCTAGTGTGTTAATTAGCTCTTTGGGTATGCGCTGGTTTGGCATCTCTTCTTGTGGATTACTCATGTTCATGCCAAGAACGCTTGCCCTAGGTATAAAAACGTCTTCTTTTACAAACTCCTCTGGGCTGGCTCCTATAGCAGAGCGTACAGGACGCAGTTCAGCTTCAGATAGTTCCTCGTAAGATTTTGCAAGTGCGCTAAATCCAGATTGATACGCTTCTGACTCTGCTTCAAATGATTTGGCGTAGTTGTTTAAAAACCTCTCCATCCACTTCATTCGTTTTCTTCCTGCTCTAGCTCCGATTCAACTTGCTTAAACACAGCATTTAGATAAGTGTAAATTTCTTTGCTGTCCCGCTGTAGCATACTACGCTTCACTGGGTCTTGAGTAGCCTTGATTGCTTTTTTAATTTCATCAAACATATCACGCTTTACGTAAGCAACTTTAGCTCTTACATTTGCAGGTCCGGGACTCCTGAGTTTATTCTTAATATAAGCATACGGGCCAACAACAGCAGTCCCGCCTAAAACCCAGATAGCGTTGTGTACTTTGGATAACGCACTGTTACCTGCGTATTCATTTAAACCAAGCTCTGCAATGAATCTACCAAATCTGGTTTTTGCTTCTGTTGCTGCTTTAGCGTTTAGATCACCCAGCGTAGGTATAATCTTAGACATTTTATTAAATATGGTTTCTGTCTCAGGAACTACATCAAATACAGTTTGGTTTACTGCTTTACGCACAGCCATAGCAGCTAAGTTTTTAGTCGTTAGTGAGTCTCCAGATACATCGTAGCCCATCCTTTCTGCCATTTTGTCGTACATACTTCTGGACACTCTAAACCCTTGCAGCGTTCCTCCTTGTTCATCTATTATAGACAAAGCCATTCGATACAATTGAGCTACTTCTTTCCTAGCCGTGTCATTAGACATTAGTTTGCTGTTTGGTCCTTGCTGCATTTCGTCAAACTGCGCTTTTAAGTTAGCACGTAAATTATCGTCAAGTTGCGCCCAATTAATTTTCTTTTCGTTTTTAGCCAGCATTTTCATCAGGCTGTCTTCTAGCTTATCGTAGTACCCTTGAAAAGCGTTGTGGTTTTGCTGTAGAGTTTTGTTGCCAGATACACCCGCAGATTTAGCCATGTCTATAAGCTCTAGTTGATCTGCAGATGCAAGCTGTTCCTGAATCCCTAGTATTCCTTTAGGATCTTCTGTCAGTCTCACTTGTTCAGGTGTTTTCTTTTTGCCCTCAAACAAAACCTTGTATACGTCTGCGTCACCGCCAGCCAGAGGTTTAACTTCGTTACGCATACCTACACGTTCTAGCTTCATAAACTTCGTAGGTTGTTTTACCAGCGGTCCAGTACCTCTAGTAAAACCTAAGTCCATTACAGCAACGAGATTAGCAGCTTCGTTGGGGTAGGCTTCTTTAAACTGCTCCCACGCTTCCATACCTTCTCCAGCAGCAGCCCACGCCAACTGACCGCCTTTGGTTTGCATCAGTGCCTGAAACTGCTCTGCAGCGCCTTCCTTTAGTCCCTCAGGCAGCATCCCTACACCTTTCTCAGCGCCAAACATTACCATCTCTGATCCAGAGTCAAAGATCATCCTGAGAGGCGTAGTTATTGTCTGGAGTAGAACAGAAGGTAGATTAGTAGACTGCCTGTACTGCTGTTCAAGTACCGCAGGGTCACTCATAGCCGCAGTAATACCTGCCATAGTCCCTGCTTGTTGACTTTGGCCTAATCTCTGAAAAGTTTGTGCTTGACGCTCAATACCTCTCTTGTAAGGCTCAGAGAAAAACCTGTTCCACAGAGAGAGTTCTTCTGTTTCAACACCAGAGTTATGTACGTCTACTGCGTCAGATTCAAACGCTCTTTCAAACGCTGACTCATCGTCTATAAGCATTTCTTTCTTTTTTTCGTCAGACACCAAAGGTTCGCCTTGTGCGGGTTCACCAAAGGCTCTGTCAAAGGCTTCCATATCTTCTGCAAGAGACATTACGTTAAGCTCCTAGTTTAACAAACTTACCGTTGACCAGCTTGTATCTTGTGCCGTTTCTTCCGTTAGGCGCAAAGAATACTGTACCAGTTTCAGGGTCCTGATGGTATCCTATTTCTTTGTACTCAGGCGCTGACCAATCAATAGCATCAGCAGGAGCAACACCAGAAGCTAACTGCTGTACGTTCAACAAGTGTTTTTTGATGTTCTGAAGGGCCTCAATTTGTTTCTCTCTTGACATACCTGTATAGATAGCATCAATAGTAGACTGTAGTGACATAAATTCGATGTTAGAGATTTGGCCCAATCCAGTTCCTGACGCTCCTGATTCTTTAGCCAGCTTTTTCATCTCGTTGATCTGGTCAAAGCCAAGTCTAGCTCTTATAGACAGCAGTTCTTTCTCTCTATCATACGCAGGAGTTCCGGGAACTGCCGCAGTCACGCCACCGATAAACCCTGTCTCCGTAAAGCCGGGATCCATCAACTTATCAACGTCTTTAATAAAACTGGTAGTTTGAGCAATCAAATTAAGGGATGCTTCTTGATCTCCTTCACCTTTTCCGGGAGGAGGCAACGTGCTAATCAAAGATCCATCGTCAGCGTCTAGGATAGATACTGATCCGTCCTTACGTTCTACTGTTTTTATTCCTTGCGAAGCAGCAGGAGCTTCAGGCTTAAACGGACGTTCGTACAGAACCTCTCCTGTGGGGCTTACTAATGCACCACCAGCAGGAACATTTACTGGCTTTCCTTGCGTTCCTGCTTTCATATCAACGCCAGCTTTGTACGCCTGCATAATTTGTTCCTGAGTACCGCCTTGCGCTAAAACAGACCTAACGCCTTCTTGCAAATCTGCCAGAGGAACACCACGGGCTGCTGCTTGAGTAATCGCCATCAGACCGCCTTGTGCGCCTCTCTGTTGCCCTGCAGTTTCTTTAGCAGTAGCCTGTTGTGCAGCGTTAAAAAACACCTTAGACAAAGCATCGTTACCTTCCATAGCGTACTTTTGACCCAGAGCGTTTAACTGAGCAGGGTCGTTGGCGTACTGCTGTAAAAGCTGTTGTGCTTCTCTGGAAGACCTACGCTCAGAAAAACCTTTGCCAACGTCAGTCAACATTCCACCAAGGGTTTGACCAAAGCCTTCCGTAGCTTTTCCTATTTGTTGTCCTATGTTGGCTCCTGCCGTAGCTAAGACGTTTGCGTTTATAGCCATTGTTGTTACCCTCTGTTAAGGTATTAAATCAGTAATTATGTCAGTAACTCCACCCAGAAGCTGACCACCTAGACCCATAGAACCGGCAAACATACTGCCGTACAAGCTGGCGAGTCCTGCGCGTCTAGCGAGTTCTGCGTTGATGTTAGCCATCTGAGTTTCTAAGCCAAACTCACCTTGCTGTCTACGCGCTACGTCTGTCATGGACGCTACGTTCAACGCTGGTGACAACGCTGACAGAAGCGCTGCCTGAGGTGCGTACCCTGCTTGCAACGCTTGTATTCCTAACTGTTGTTCAGCAGCTTGCAGCCCTTGTCCACCAGAAATAAGCCCTTGTCCTGTGGTCAGTGCCTGTAGCATTTGCTGTTGTCTAGCAGCGTCGAGTGCTTGTCTCTGGGCCGCTAAACCTGAACCAAGAGTAGCGTACTGCTGACCCAAGCCAGCCTGTTGTGCCTGCAGTCCACCAGCAACCTGAGCCAACTGAGCAGCCTGTTGTGCTGATGTAGCTGCCCTGCCAAGACCTTCAGACTGCAACTGAGATTCAATCTGCTGTGCGCTGAGTCCAAGTTGTGACAACTGTGCAGCCCTCTGTTGTGCTGCTGACTGAAGCTGGCTAGAGAGTCCTGCTTGCTGACCAAACATACCACCTAAAGTCTGTGCTGTGCCTAAGGCTTGCTGACGTTCTGCTTGCGCTTGCTGCATTGCCATCAGTGATGCTCTGTCTTGTGCCTCTTCTTGTGCCTTAGACATTGCAAGCTGTTCTGGTGTACCTCCAAACATCGCTGTACGCACACCTAAGCGTCCCTGTTGAGCCAAACGCTCTTCCAAGGCTAACCGCTGTCGCTCTTCTTCAGGACGCTGTGTAGCCCTGATACGCTCAAATACTGAAGCCTCACGAGCAGCCGTAGGCGAAAGAACGTCCATAGCCGCTTGACTAGCTAGAGCACCGTATTGCCCTCTAAGGGCTTCTATATCAGCAGGAGCCTGTGCTCCTAACCCAGCAGCGCCCATGCCCAACGCTTGTTGTCCAAACTGACCTATGCCGGGACTAGGTTGTTGCCCTAGCATACCACCAACTTGTCCTGCAAACTGCCCACGCAACAAGTTAATGTCTGCTGGCTGCATCCCTGCAGCACCCATGAACTGACCACCTAGTCCAAACGCTTGTTGTGCTGCTTGTTGCTGTTGAGCTAGCCCAAAAGGTGCTTGACCCATCATTTGCTGGCCTAAGTCCATTACATCTGTACCAATAAACATTGATTCAAAAGCGCCCGGAGGTGCGCCACCAATGCGGTACTGTGCTTCACGCATCAAGGCATCTTGTATAGCACGTTGTTGTGGACTGAGTTGATACTGTGTTCCTGACGGTCCTGCGGTTGTCGTACCAAGCCCAGATGTAACCGTAAAAGGTTGGAACGTAACATCAGGTGCTGTTGCTGTTGGAACAGGACCAAAAGCCTGAGTTACTTCTGTTGGTAACTCTTCGTACAAACCACTAGCAATATCGCTAATGAAGCCGCCAAAAAGATTTCCAATAGCCATCAGTAAGTCCCTCCGTCAATCGTGCCTGTAGACAGAGTACCCGTAAACGTCAACGCGGGGATCGTTACAGTGCCTGTGAACGTAGGAGAAGCTGTGTTTGCCTTGGTTGCAATCGCTGTAGATATAGCGTTGAACTCAGTGTCAAACTCGCTACCACGAATAACTTTACCGCTATCCCCAGAAGGTAAACTGTCCTTAGCAGTAAAGTTTGTTGTCTTTGTATAGTTACTCATACTGTTTTACCCATTAGTGCTAATACGTTAATTTCTTGGAGGGATAAAGCAGACCCATCAATGTCAGCTTCTAGTCCTATCGTAATAATACTTCCGTTACCTGTTGCTTGAACAGAGTTTCTAGTCGTAAGTTCACCACCAGTAAACTCACCGATAGCAAACTCGTCAACACCGTAGTACGCAGGTACTTGGTTGCCTACAGTAAACTCGTAGGTTTTAAAGTCCGTAGCCAGATCGTAAGCCCACTTCATAAACACTGTTGCGCCTGTAGCACCAACCAGAGTCGGCCTGAGTTTCTTGAGCAACTTTGTTTTAGCAGGATCACCAAACGTCAGACCCGGACTGTAGTACCTAAAGCGGTACGCTGTTGTGTTGTCTACGTAACCTGAGTACGTCCCTATTCCGTCAGTTGTTCCTATGTACAACGTACCGTCAGTTTTAACTTCAAACGACTTGTGTGGAATAGAAGTCCACCTAGTAACCCTGTACGCACCGTTCTCTAGCCTACCCTTTAGATCAAAGCAGTACGCCGTAAGTTGATCTGGGAACGTGATAACGTAAAAAGAGTTCTCAGGGCTGTACACAGATGCCGTAGGTAACGTCCTGTTGTTAATCAAACTAATAATCTCAGTCTTTACGTTTAGACTCAGGTCAGATATAGGCAGTGACTTCTCTTGGATAGTACGTCCTAAACTCCTGAGTCCTGTGTTAGACATAAACAAAACATCTGTGCCGATGTGCTGGACAGAGTTTCTACAGATGCACCCAACGCCAGCTACCGTGTCAACCAGAGCCATATTAGCTGGACTAGAGGCTCCTCCGTACACAAGTATGCTGTGCTTACCAAAGATAATCAGAGTGTTGTTGTGTGCTGCCAACGCTCTAACTTCGTCGTACCCATCAGGCCAAGCCTTAGATACATCTATAGAACCACTGGAACCACCAGTGAAGTCTGAACCTATCAAAAGATCAGACCAGTAAATCGTTTGTGTGTCTGTTGCGTTGTCTACTACCCACAGTCGTCCGTAAGCTGCCAGAGCCTCGTGACACTTGAGGGTTGCTGCAGTAGCCCCACCGTTAGCAACAGTAAACGTGCGTAGTCCTGTAGCGTTGTCGTACACCAGAGGATCGTACCCACGTTGGAAGAAGTACGCCTTGTCGTTAAAGTTTACAATCTTCCAGTTGTTAGTTGTAATAGTGTAAGCTGCAGGAGTAACATCAGTCAGGGTAGTTGTCCCTGTCATTATCTTGTTGTTACCTGCGCTGAACACTACCTCGTTACCTGCGTCATCGTAGAAGTAGTGGATCTTGTGTACGTAGTCTGAACCTAACTCTGTCTTGTCAGTAGTGATTACGTCGATACCCTTACGTGCAGCAATACGTCCACGCTTGTCAATCACTGCGTTGTCAGCAACGTCAGCGTAAGAAGGATCCTGCGCGATAGGCGAGTCTTCTGTGTTGACACCTTTGAACGCTGGAGCAACTAGGTTAATACTTTGTAGCGGCTGTGCCATACGTCAGGCTCCTACGGAGTGTACCAGATGGTTTCTTCAGGGTGCTTCTGAGCGTCCATAGCAATCGCATCAGACAAAAACTTATCAGCAATACCAAAGTACTCAGGTGCTGATGTACCGCCTGTCTCGCCACGCTCACGCGCTAGTAATGCTACTGCTAAGTGAATCACAGGTTGACTAGGAATCAACAACACATCTGTGTCAGAGCTTAACTCAGGGTTCCTGAGCGTACAGTTGAATCTCAGGCTGTACACACCGTCAGGCTTAGGATAGATGTCTACCTGAGTGTCACCACTGGAGTCAACACCGTTGTACGTGTAGTACTCAGGTGAGCCTGACACGGGGTCTTGATTCAAGTACTTATTGTTAAACCAGTGCTGAGTCTGGTACTGCATAAAGATGTTTGAGGTATCGTTGATTACGTCGAGCACCTTGATCTTGTTCTGTGATCCAGTTAGCACGTAGTTAAAAATACCAGCAGACGTAGTAACCGTCAGGGTAGTCCTGAGTGCTGACCAATCCCAAGCATCCTCTACCATCTTCTTAGCGTCGTTTACAAAGTCACCTACCATCTTGCTGTACGTGTTGGCAGTAACGCTGGACACTTCTTCTTCACGTAAACGTCTGAGGACGTTGTTTACTAAGTTTAAATATGTCATGCTCTACCGCCTCCAGTGCCAGTAAAGAGTCCTGCTAAGTAATCTGTAATTGGAAAAGAGCGACCAGCTAAAAGCGTAGGATCGCTTTGTATACCCATAGAAATTTTTGGCGCTTCTGCGGTAAAGCCCTTGACTGCTGTTTTTTTACTAGATACGGGAGGCAAGTCTATGTCAGTACTTGGGCTGTCAATATCTTCTGTCTTGACACATTCACCGTTTTCATCACGCTCGTAGCCAGACGGACAATCGGGCTTTACACATTGACCAAAAACATTACGCTCTGTGCCTTCAGGACAAGGCTCCTGATCTGGGAGACACTTTCGTAAATCTGGATCCCAAGAGTACCCTTCGCCACAAACTGTGGGAGGTTCTATGCAAACCCCGTCTTCGTCTATATCCCAACCTTCGGGACACTGAATTTCAATTTCAACACATTCACCAGATAGATCGTCACGTTGAAATCCCTCAGGGCAGGTGATGTCTACCTCAATCGTGACGCATTCTCCTAAATCTTGATCCCATTCGTAGCCCTCGCCACAGACTACGGGAGGTTCTATGCAAACCCCGTCTTCATCAACGTCCCAACCTTCGGGACACTTAACTTCAGGAATATCAGGTACGCATTTCTCTAGTGCAGGATTCCAAGAATAGCCATCATCACAAACTTGAGGAGGCTCTATGCAAACGCCGTCTTCATCAACGTCCCAACCTTCGGGACACTGAACATCGGGGATCTTAACACACCCTTTGCCGTCTCCGTTGTCTATGAATCCTTCGGGACAGACTTCAGGTATTTCAGGTACGCACTCCCCTAGATCGGCGTCCCATATTAGACCTTCTCCACACGGGTTTGGTATAGGAATACACTGTTTTAGCGCCTCGTCCCACTCTAAACCTTCGGCGCACTCAGGTAGTGAAATGTCTGCACTAGGGCACTCACCATCTTCATTTTGTAACCACTCAGGACAGCCATCAGGTAAATCTAAGTTACACAAAAAGCTGATTGGGCTGTCTTCTGAACAGGGATCACCTAAAACTCCACCTATTGCGGTTAGTGATGCCCAATCTAAGCCCTCAAGAGCAGGCCACAAGAAGTCTAAAGAGCCACCGTCGTTGAAGTAGTCGTAAAGTGCTTTAACAGCATCAGTAGTACTCATTCCACCGTCTATCAACGCCTGTATACCGACCCCAACAAGACCGTTGATGGAATCGGTGGATATGTTAGTTTCTCCTTCTCTGAAAAAGTTACTAACGTCAATACCAGACTCACCTAGTAGGTCAGTGATGTAGGATTGTATCTTTTCTGTTCCCCAAGATCCTACAGCGTTGAGCACAATACCCTCTAGATCTTCTCCTTTTATTACTCCGGTTAGTATTCCTTCTATAATAGAAAGGGCGCTGTCCTGAGATATCCCAAGAATATCTGCGAGCATCTGGCCCTTTTCAATAGCCCAAGTACCCGCAGTGCCTACCACTTCTCCGTTTACTATCCACCCGCCGTAAGTGCCGGGATCAGCCGCTATTAGGTCGTCAAAAAAACCACCAACGCCTCCTAAAAGTGCTGACTGAAGAACTTTAGATGGGTCTATTTCACCAGTGAGGATTGCCTGACCCAACATAGAGGATATAGCCCCTGCAGCCGCACCAGCACCAGCACCGCCACCTAAAGCACCAGCAATACCGGGACCCACTGCACCACCAGTAAAACCGCCAACCATTACACCCGCGACAATAGCTCCCCAATCTACGCCGGGGGCTTCGTAAGTACGGACGTACGTTGAGCCGTTCCAGAGGTACTTGTCTCCGTCGCCGTTAGTGTACGATCCAACAATGCCGTACTTTTCCATAAGCTGTGCATTAATATCGCTAGCCAGCCACTTTTCCATACTCGCCAGAGAATCTTGCTGTATTGCTACGTCCGTACGTGCCCTACAAATTTCTTCATCGCGTCCAGTTAGCCCTGTACACGGATTCCTGTTGCTGTTTATTGCAGCGGTCATAAAGTTCGTAGGATCTACTAACTCTCCAGACTCAATGTAACTCTGCCGTTCGCTAATGTATTCCCAATAGGTATCCCAATCTAGATCATTCTGACTCTGGAACGTGGACATAGAGCCACTGTCCCAGTACTTTTTAATCTCCTCTTCAGTGTAGTAACCTCCGGGGTTTTCCCCGATTCCTGCAGTAGTAGACCCTTGGTAGTTTTCACCGCCTTCTTCGCCTGTCTCGAACGGAGGTGCCCAGTAGTAAACACGAACGCCAGCCTCATTGTAAAAGTGACCGTCCTCTCCAATTGTCTTTTGCTTACGAGGGTCGCCCATTGGTCCGTCGTACGCAATGCACTCACCTTTTTCATTATAAATGTAACCTTCAGGACAGCCCTTATCTCCGCTTTCTGTGTCCGTTAGGTTAATGTTAGGATCGTCAGCGCCTAGCGTAGAATTATCGGCTGACGGCGTTTCCGCGATAATGGAGTCATTAAGAACCTCCTTATCTGTTAAACCGCTAAAAAGTCCTCTATTTGAACTAATAGCCATAGCTTACTTACCCTTTAGCTGCATCAGCTTGTCAGCACCACGTATGCCAAAGCTGGCTGTGACTGCAACGTACAAAAGATATTGATACCACTCAGGTAGTCTATCTAGCTCTGCAAAGGCAACGCCTACGCGACCAATAATATCAAGATCGTTCATACCTACGCCCCACATAATTGCTATTACAGGCGCACTTAGGACTACTGTGAACCACTCGTCTTTCCACGAGGATGCACTAGCCTGTGCCATGTGTTGTTCCCACGTAGCAGTGTTCTGTATAACCTGCATTGTGGCTGCATGTTTTGCTTGTGACTGCTCGTGACGGTTAGTCAACCAAGTCTTAGCGAGTCCAGCAAGAGGACTAATTAACGCTTGCCACACCTACGACTTACTCCTGTTACGCCAGCTTTGCACCGTGTCTGTTTCCCAGATACGTATACCTGTCCACACGAGTGTAAACAACGCAGCCAAGGAAGGCAGTACGCCAGCCAAAGCACCAACACCTGTTGCTACAGAAACCGTATCCATTACCTCTTTCATCCCTTGATCTGCCATCCTCATGCACCCTTGATAATTACCATCGTACCGTATATGATGCCTGACGTTACGATAGCGGCTATGGATACTAAGAAAGTGTCTAGTAGCATCCGTTGTCTCTTTCTCTGTTTATAGATAACTTCTTCTCGTTGTGCCTTGATCTTACGTCTGAGCATTATCATCTCTTGGTAAGTCTCAACGCCGTATGACCACACAATGAGTTCCCTTATCTGTTTCTCTTGTTCCTCTAGTTTCTTCTTAGCTATAACACTGTTGAGTGCTTGTTGCTCTACGGTTTCTCCGTCGAATAACTTCTTGAAGACGCCGGGACTCTCAGCTTCTTTTTCTGCTTGTCTGATGTCAGACGCAAAGCTGTACCACTGCCCCAGCTTCTGAGCAACGTGTTCAATCTCAGCACCTCTGTTTACTAGCGTCTGTATGCCTTTGAAGGTTGTAGACGCCATAGCAATAAGTGATAGAGGATCCATCCATTATCTTACCAAGACACGCCAGTGCCGGACGTAGGATTAGCTTGCTCTGCAATCTGTGCGTCGATGCTAGCCTCAACAGCGGCAACCTGCTCGTCACCCATTGCGGCCTTAGCCCAGCCCACAGCCATATCTTCGGTGATGTCAGCCCACTCGACAAACGTACCACTAGGAGCCTCAAGCCCTGCTGTGCCGTAGGATGATCCAGAGTTGTCTCCGTCTTCCTTTGAACAGCGCCAGTGTACGGTGTTGACTACGTTGGTGTGTCCGTCTTGTGACACGGTGTAGTCCATTGCTGATACAGTCCAGTTAAACATAGGTTATGCTCCTTTAAGCGCCGCTACTTCGGCTTTTAAGTCTTGAATTTCTTTAATCATCATTGGTACTAGCTTGCTATAGTCTACTTGCCACATATCATCGTCAGTTTCACCTTGCGTTACTGCTTCAGGCGCAACGTCAACAAGTTCTTGTGCAACCATCCCGTACTTTTGATGCGAGCCATCAGTTTTCCAATCAAACGAACGTACACGGATAGCATCAATGTTACCCGCTGGTGCGTCTACGATGTTTTCTTTGAGACGTTGGTCTGAAGATGTATTAAATTGTGTTGAATTGCTATAGGTTGTTACAGAACCTACATTGCCGTTAGAGTTGTAAAGTAACCAATGCCCCGCACTACCCGCAGTATATCGTGCTGTTTTATAGTAACCAGCATCACCGCGTAGCTCTATCCCCTCAGAGCCCCCACCAACAGAAGTAGTAACACCAATCAGCAAGTTACCAGAGCTATCAATACGCATACGCTCTGTGCCATCACAAGTAAATACTACGTTGGAACTAGAAACGGCATTGGTAAAATCTGAAGCAATGACTAGATCCGTCGCGTTATTATAAATTGCCCCAATGACGGTTCCAGATGAATTTTCAAAATCAATTTCAGAGCCATTGGTTCCTTGTAAGGTCAAAACCCTATAATTTGCATAGGAATTTGGAGTAGTACCAATACCAACTTGACCAGAGCTATCAATACGCATGGCTTCATTTAAATTAGAGCCGTTGTGCGTAGAGAAAGTAATAGCGCCTGTTCTGCTTGTATGGCTTACATTGATAAAGTTCATCTGAGATACAACTAAGCCATTACTGTTGTACCCACCTATGTTTGAAAAATTACCGTCTGTAGCTGATGTATTGCACAGGTTTATTACTGCCCCACTGTTAGTAGCAAGGTTTGTTGAAGTGCTAGACGCAGATTGCAGTATTGATGCGCTTGTTACTTCACTGCCAGCAGTTGTAATGCTTGATGATGTTTTACCAACTAGCAATCTACCAGAGCTATCAATACGCATACGCTCTGTTAGCTCATCAGCAGTCGTAATAGCTGTGCCGTGAGTGTAGAACCTAAGCTGTGTTCCCCAGTCGATACTGTTTTCTCGCGCAAAACCGATACCAGCAGAAAGGCCGTCATTAGAACCGCCAAGAATGGCTACTTCTGAGTTTGTGCTTCCCAAGCCACCATCAAGACGCACCGCACCACCGTCAAAAGCACTTCCAGAAGTCTTGCTTGCTGTGTTTGAGGTAACGCCAACTTGCAAAGGATTTACCAGCGAGCTTATGCCAATACCAACATTACCGCTACTGTCGAGTGTCATGCCAACAGTCGGTGTTGAGCCATAAGCAAACAACAAATTCTGCCCACCGCTGGCAAAGTTTGTACCAATTCTGTACTGAAGCGTATTGCTTTCGTCCGTAAAGTCTATGTTGTGGCCCTGCCCCGCACCACCTTTTTGCAAAACAATTGAAGTGTAGCCAGTAGAGTCAATGTGCAAACCAGTTCCAAGAATAAATGAAGGGTTACTAGTACCAATACCAACGTTGCCGTTAGAGTCGATACGCATCGTTTCAGACCATGTTAATGTTCCTCCAGCAGTTCCAGAGACCGCTGTGTCCCATACATGAAATCCCTGTTGTTGCCTATAACGCCCTGCTAAATTTGAATTTTTGTAGATCCAATTTGTTCCGTTGTAATAAGCGTTGTTAGTTACAAACGTAGTATCGTTATCAGCAGAAAAAGACGCGTAAGGGCCAAGATCAATAGCGTCAAATGCTGCGCTCCAGCTACTTGGAGTAGTGCCAATACCAACGTTGCCGCTGGAGTCGATACGCATACGCTCTGAAGTATTAGTCCAAAACAACATATTATTGCTATTATGATCGTATTGAATCAGCCCACGATACTGATCACTAGCTGATGTACCGTCAGCAAATGCCAGCCCACCTTGGCTAGTAGTTCCTGAATAAACGGTGATTCCTTCTGCGCCCGATCCTGTTCCAACCACTAAGTTGTTACATTGTGCCGCATTAAACGTAGCAGGACTCGTAGTACCAATACCAACATTCTGACTAGCATCAATCGTAATAGCAGTGCTTGTGGCGTTATCGTCGATGCCTGTGGAGGTGAACGTGGTGAAGGTTCCTGCGGCGGCAGATGATCCGCCAATAACAGTGCCGTCGATAGTTCCTGCGTTAATGTCAATGGTGCTAGGGTTAGTACCAACCTCGATCACCGTACCGCCTGAGTCTTCTGTGTAGAGGCGCTTATTAGTAAGATCCAGCGCAGGTTCACCTTGGACAAGATCCCCTGCTAACGGTGCGCCTGAGCCGTTCTTCAGCTTAATCGTAGTAGCCATTAATAAGTTCCTCCGTCAATAGTTGACAGTGTTGTTGTAATAGATGTTGTTCCTGATCCAGTGACTGCACCGGACAACGTAATCGTTTGGTTGCCTGTGAGATACGAAGCAGCACTGTGGTCTCCCCATCCGTAAGCAGTATCCCACTGGCCTACCTTGGTATCAGTGATGACGTTAACACCCATGTCAATCGTGTTACCGTTGGCGTCCAGTGTACCGCCTAGCTGTGGCGTAGTGTCACCGATGAGATCCGGGTTAATCGTGTTCCACGCAGATCCATCGTAGATACGTGTTGTGTTGTCACCTGTGTTAAAGTACCAATCACCAGCAGTAACTGCGTTACCGTTCAGGTCAACCGTAGGGTTACTCGCCTGTGCTCCCAAGAAGAAACCGTCAATAGCTTCCTGAGCAGCCTCAGCAGCCGTCTGAGCAGCCTGTGCAGCCGTTGCAGACGTAGACGCACTAGAGGCTGAGGTAGCTGCGTTCGTCGCTGAGGTGGACGCTGAGGACGCGCTAGAGGCTGCGTTAGTCTCAGATGTACCTGCGTTAGTCTCTGACGTTGCTGCGTTGGTTGCACTCGTGCTCGCTGCAGACGCTGATGACGATGCACTGGACGCACTAGACGCCGCATTAGTTGCGCTAGTAGACGCTTCAGACGCCTTAGTGGTAGCTGTAGTAGCACTGGCTAAGGCATTGGTCTCGCTTGTGCTCGCGTTGGATGCGCTGGTAGCAGCGTTGGTTTCACTTGTCGCTGCGTTGGTAGCACTAGAGCCAGCAGCAGAAGCACTCGTTGCTGCATTAGTTGCACTGGTTGACGCATTAGACGCAGACGTTGCTGCGTTGGTAGCGCTAGTTGATGCTTCAGACGCTTTGGTTGTTGCTGTTGTAGCGCTAGAGGCTGCACTGGTCGCGCTAGACGCTGCATTAGTCTCGCTAGTTCCAGCGTTAGTTTCACTGGTTGCTGCTGCTGATGCACTGGATGCAGCCGCTGTTGCGCTAGACGCTGCGTTGGTTTCGCTAGTGCTGGCATTAGATGCACTGGTTGCAGCGTTTGTTGCGTTAGTCGCAACACTGGACTCACTAGCCGCAGCGTTGGTTGCACTGGTTGCCGCAGCAGATGCGCTGGCAGCAGCTTCGTTTGCTTTTGTAGTAGCAGTCTGTGCGTTGGTAGCTACCTGTGACGCATACGCATCCGTGGAAGCATCTCCTGAACCACCATCACCTCTGTAAATCGGCATAGACTATATCCTGTTTGATTTGCTCAGGTTGTCCTGTGCAGGAATTACCTGTAAATTCCAAGGAACGTGTAAGCCACAACAGTTTTGTCCACGGAGGGGAACTATATGGTCAACGTGATGAACTACTCCGGTTAGCTCTGAACGCAAGTCGCGTAGTTCGTAAATCTCTTCGATCATCCATTTGTGATCGTCAGTAAGCCACTTAGGTTTTGCTTGTCGAACACCTTTGGCTCTTAGATGTCCTTTAGTAATATAATATTGCTTTCTTTTTGTTCTATAATAATGTCTGTTTTGAGCGTTAATAGTTTCTCTGCGTTCTTTACGTTTTTCATTAACACAAAACTTACATTGTCCAAAGTAGCCATCTTTGTTTCTTGGCTGCTTAAAAAATTCTGAATAATCTTTTGTTTCTTTGCAAGTACTGCACTGTTTCATAATAACTCCTGCATGAGTTAAGAAACGAGGGTACTAGGTGATGCAGCACCGTTCCCCTCTAAACTTTAAACTTTACTCATCACAAACAGCGAGAATAAAGCCAGCTTCAGGGCGGTACGTCTCGACACCATAGAGGGTATCTGCGGTGTACAGAGTGCTCAAATATTCTTGTTTGTATTGAGTCTGAGAACGTACAGCCATTTGCTCTGCCATTACAAGGGCGTCCTTGTGGAAGAACAAGCAGCCACGGGTGTCAGCGGTAGACGCAGTGTTCTGAGCAGCGACTTCCAGTACAGGAGCGTTGCTAGAAACGTAGATGTCTACACCGTAGAGGTTACCGATGAGGCCAGACTCAACACCACGACCACCAACAAAGTCGGAAGATACGTAGCGGTCAATGCCCATGATAGACTTACGTGACGCAGGAGGAATAACGAGAACTCGTCCGTCCATAGGTACGTCAGCATCGTCCATCAGCTTGATAGCTTCGCGGAAGCCCAAGTCGGTGAAGTTGTCACCAGTGGTAACAGTGTCAACAGCGTAAGCAGCAAGGCCAGAAGCGGCGTTGAAGTAGTAGCTGTTGCTGTTAACCCAGTTAGCACCTGTGTTAGCAGGAGTCTGAGTACGAGTACCATCACCAAAACCAGTAGCCGCGTTGATGAGGTCAGTGTCTACCTTGAGAGCAAGCTGGTAGCCAGCGTCTTCAGTGTAGAACTGTCGCAGAGAGGACAGAGCCTGTACTTCTACGATGTCTTCAATCAAACGTGAGTACTCAAAGTGACGGTCAACAGTGACAGTCAGTTCTGACTCGAGGTTAGCCTGAATCGTAACTGCTACAGCTTCTGCCTTAGCAGATGCAGCACCACGGATGGGCTTAGGGATGTGAATAACGTCACCCTTCTTGCCAGACATAGCGAGTCGCTTGACAAGAGGAGCCATCTTCAGGTTCTTTTGGTAAGCAGCGATTACTTCATCGCTCCAGATTTCTGGGATAAAAGTCCCAGCAGCAGTTTTGTCTACTACAGCATTAGCTGTAAAATAGGCACCAGAGGTTTCACCAGCCATTGTAATTCTCCTTTAGGCTATCTAACCCGACCCTCTGCGTAAGCCTTCAGTAGTTCGTCTGATAGACTCTGATAACGCTCTGGGTCGGTACGCATAAGTTTAATAATGTCAGCACGACGATAAACTTTCTTGCGTGATCCTTCCGATGTTCCTCGAGCGTTGCCTGTGTTAGCTGACTTTACTGCACTCTTACGGGCTTCTCTTTCAGCCTGTGCTGTCTGTTGAACTACTTGGTTCCTCTCTTTCCAGAGGCTAAACAGTTCGTGAGCAGCGTCGTAATCGTACGCTTGGTCAGCCTGAACAAACAACTGTGTTCGGACTTTTGACCCCTTGATCCACTCAGCAAACTTAGGGTCTTGCAGTATCTGTTCCATCTCAGGATGAGAGGACTTGAGTTGTGCAAGAGTAGCCTGTTGTTTGTACTGTTGTGTGTAAGCCTGTGCTTCTTTGATCTTAGGGTGGTTGTCTATAGCTCGACTAACAGCGGTTTTGGGATCGACAAAGAAATCTACATCGTCATCGTTATCGTCTTGTTGTTGCTGTTGTTGAGGTGCTTGTTGGGTTGAGAGTTGTGTCTGGATGTAATCGTCAACAACTTTACGTAACTCTCCAACTTCCGTACTCTGTTTGCCTGAAAACTTCTCAAGCTCTTGGTGCATCTGTACGAGGTCTTCGACAGATTTACCTTTGTACTTTTCTGGAACTTCAGGCTGTTGAGGTTGTTCCTCTTGAGGAGTCTCTACAGTATCCTGTGTGTCGAGTTGGTCTGTTGGTTCCTGATCTTCTTCCTTACGCTCATCAATTAATGTTGCTCGTGACATTCTAAACTTACCCCGCCTATTATTATTATTAGGTTATGGAGGATTAAATGGGAGTTGCCTCTATAGTTGAGATTCCCTGCTCTTTTGTCCAGCCTTCTCGTGTTCGCGTACCCACTTCATGTGTCTTCCGGGGAAGTCCCCTGATGACCCTTCTAGGATATGCTGAGTAGCTGAGACAATCTTTGTAGCGTTGGCACCACACCCGCACCTACTGGATGTAGTACCTGACTCTACAAATTCTTCAAATGTATGTCCGTTAGTACAACGAAAGTCAAATACTTTAATCATCTTCTTCTTCAGTCTTTGACGCTTCCTCGTAGTTAGTTTTAACGATAGTTTCCATGTTAATCAAGTGGGCTAATACGTTTAGTTGTCCCTTGCGAAAGAACATATCGTCAGCATCTTTAGTTGCTTCTATACTGTTAATCTGCAGAGCATTGTTACCAAAGTCCTGCATAAGCTGTTTCCAGCCATCAGTAGTAAAAAGACTAAAGTAATTGTCGTAGTACTGCTGTGTTTCTTGATCCATCTTGAGGCCCCTTGGGTTGTCTCTGTTAAGTGTTGTACCTAAGTACACTATATATTATACCACATTTTTGACCAAAAGTCAAGCATTATTTTACGTGAATTTTACCATTATTTCTTTGCTGTCTTCTTGGCCTTCTTAAAGGCAGCCGCTGTAGGGGCACCTTTTGACCCCGGTTTACGCATCTTTTCTCCTGATCCAGCCTTGATACGCTTGCGTTTGGCGTGGATATTAGCGTACAGTCCTTGTTTAGCCACGTTTTTTAGCCTTCTTTTTCTTCATAGCTGCTTTAGCTTTAGCCGCTGCAGCCCTACCTTTAGCGGTATATGCGTAATGTTTTCCACCTACTTTTGGCATAACTGTCTCCTTACCATTTAACTTTATCAGCCCAGTAAGCCGCAGACATCTTGCCTTTGGCTATGTTTTTAGCGTGACGAGCCTTAAAAGATGCTCGTTTCTTTTTCATCTTGTCGCCTTCACCTGCCTTAGGTTTACCAGCAGTTTTAGCACCTTGCTCACCAAAGCGGATAGTTTTAACTTTGTCACCTTCTTTAGCTACGACAATGTGACTCTTCTTAGGGTGATTAGGAGTCCTCTTTGGCTTGTTGTACCCGCTTACTCCTGCTCTTTCCAGCCGTGGATCCTTTGGCATTACTAGAGTCCTCCTTGGGGTGCAGGGCCGACATTTGGCCCTCTAGGGCCGCGACTTTGGCCTCCAGCGCCTCCAATTTGTTGAACTGGTCTTGGAACGCTTGGTTGATTTGGCTGAGAAACTGGTTCATTTCTGTTTGTGTCATTAGCATTAGGACGTTTTCCTTCTATCTGTCTTTCTTTGAGTAGGGCGTCTGCTACCTTCAGGCGGCGTTCAAACTCCTTGTCTTCTTGATCTCCTTCCTTGAGATTTCTAGTGATTGCTTCGATCTTCTCAATCTGTAGTTCTTCAGGAGCAAGCTGTGTTTCCATTGCGTACTTAGCTGCTCTGGCTTGAGACTCAGCGGCTTGTGCTTGTAGTGCTGCAGTCTGACTCTGCTGGAACTCAAGTTGAGCTTGTTGAGCCATCTGAGCCATCTGTTGAGCCTGAGGATCTGGCTGAGATGCCTGTTGCATAGACGCAATCAACTCGTCACGGTTGCTCAGGTTCATGTTGTCGATGATACTTTGTATCAACACAGGGTAGATCGGAGAGTCTTGCTTCATGGTCTGCAACAGTTGTACAAGTTGCGTTACCTCGTACTCCCTAGCAATGATGCCCAGAGTTGACGTAGCGTTGAACTTGTAGTCAGCCACAGGGTAATTCTCAGGGTCAAACTGCATGTACCTGTGTGCAGCCTTAGTTACAAATGGCAACAAGAACGACTGCTGGAAGTTAATGAGGGTACGCTTGTGACGCTTGATGATAGCGCCCAGAGACATACTTATACCCGCTGCTGTTGCTTCTCCGTTAACTTGACCAGCAATACCTGCAGAGTCAACGGCTCCTGTACTTTGCTGTACCATCTGTTGAAGCGCCTGAGCTTGTGCAAAAGTGATCTGACCCACTTGCCCAAAGTTGAACGGTTGAAGTACTTCACGAGGATCTCCGTTAGTTAGAATCATCTTGCCCGGACGTACTTCTGGTTTAGCCCCACGAGGCAACCTAGTTGCGTCAATAGCGAGCATTGGATGAATAGTTAGTGACAAGGCGTCGATACGTGCGCGTAGTTCAGTGTCAAGAGCCTTTTGAGAGTTGTAGCCCTTCTCACACACACCACGACCCCAGAACCTTCCGGGTACTACGTCCCAAGGGAACGCAACTACAGGACGGTCTTGCATCATGTACGGGTTAGCTTCGGCCTTCAAAAGTGTACCACCGTTAGCAATAACCACGATAGCCTCAACGTACATAGACTCAGTTTCTACTTCTACGTCTTCAGCCTCAAGCAACTCACGAGGCACGAGTCCGTAGTACTTAGTTAACCTTACTTTGTCATCGTTGTAAATTGTGAGGTCTTGATCTGGCTCTAGGTCTGTGTCAGGCGCTGCAGATTCAACGTATACGTCTCTATAAATACCTTGTTCCTGCATTAGTTCTACTTGGTGTTTAGACACAAACTCATCAATAGCTACGCCCATAGCATCTTCTACAGTTGTTGCTACAGGATCTATAAGAAAGTTTTGAGGAAGTATAGGTTTAAGTTTAACAACTACTCTATCAGTAATGTTAACGCCTACTGCTTGTAGTTGTCCATCCATAATAGACTCTGTTGCAGGAGCCATTTCTTTTATTTCTTCAAGAACTATTTCACCGATACCTGTACCAAAAACTGCTGAGTTAATCAAACACTCTGCTACAGCTTTACGTACCTTTGTGTTGTCAAAGTCTTCCGTAAGTTTTTTTCTAAGGTACTGGATGTCTTGTCTGTCTTTGTCGTTAGTATCGTCAGCAATATCAAACCACTTACCTCTACCAAACGTAGCTTCTTCTAGTTCTGCTACGTTAGACTCTACGGCTTGTTGTAGTGCAGGAGCAATAATTCTGGAACGCTCTGATCCTCTCTGGGAATCTGCGGGATCCCACTGTCCTCGCCAGAGTCTGTAGTACTCTTCAAACTTTGCTTCGTAGTTAGACTCGTAGTAATCACGCCAGTTTTCACACTTGGTCATTACCCACTCTTCCAGAGACTCCTCAATCATAAGAGGATCTGGGTTTAAAATTTCATCTGCCATATTAGTATCCTGCTACTACGTCTAGTATTTCGTGGTCATCAATTTCGTAATCGTAGTGGTACGCCACTTGTGCTAACTGATCTACGTAAGCTAAGGCGTCAACCAAGTCATCGTGTGTCAGCGGGTCTGGGAACTGAAACAGTTGATCTAAGAATCTTGAGTTCCACTCGCCTTTGTTTAACAGTACGTAACCGTTTTCAAAGCGTCCTTGTAACGCCCACATAACCCTGTCTGTTTTCTTTTTGTTACCGTGAGTTAACTCTTCTACACGAAAGAACGTACCGTAACGCTTCTGTAAGTCCAACAAAGGACTCATTACTGCTTGCTTTGCGATTCCTCGTTCAATACCAACGCTAATGGGTCTGTAGTCTCTAACGGCCTGAAATATCTTGGTGGCAGTCTCGTCAAGGCTCCACCGCCCATATATAATGTTATCAACGTACCAACCATCAGGACTAACTTTAACAACAGCGATTGCGGTTTCATCTAGTTTAGAGTTCTTTGTTCGTTTCTTGTTGACTTCTTCAAAACCAGCGAGGTCAACAGCTATGTAGTAGTCTCCGTCCTCTGGTTCTTCTCCGAATTGTATCCAGTCTTCTCTGAACATCTCTGAGCCTCTGGCTTCAAATGAGGCCATGAACTCTTGTCTAAAGGCGTAACTCGACATTGATTTCTTCGCCATGTCGATTTCAGAGGCGTCCAACAGCGGGTTATCGTAGCTGGTGAAATGCCAGCCCCTGTAAGTCTCATCGTCACCTAACTCCGCGTACTTAAACAACTCGTAGAAGTGGTTACGTCCCATAGGCGTACCTATGAACATCGCAGAACCCTTTTGGTCTGCCAGTGCTGGACGGAGTATCTGTTCCCATACGTCAGGCTTCATGTCTGCGTACTCGTCCATCACGAGAAACTTCAAGGACACACCACGCATTGTCTCTGGCCTATCGGCTCCCTTGAGACTAATCGTGGCCCCGTTGACCAGCCTGATCTGCAGGTTGTTTATGTGCGAACCTGAGATAACAGGGTGTCCTAGCTCTAGCAGGGTTTGCCACATGATGTCTCTTGCTTGGCCCTGCGTAGGCGCAACGTAAAAAACTTGACCTCTGTCGGTCTGTAGAGCGTTAATGATTAACATCCAAGCAGCTAGACGGGACTTCCCTGTTCTCCGTCCTGCTGCTACTACCTTGAACCGTGTTGGATCAGAGTAGACTTCCTGCTGCCACGGCAACAGTTGTACGTTTAAGTCTGTCACTATTTTTAGTTACAAACTCCAGCGTCATCTGAGTTATCAAAGCCTTCGTCACCACAACCGTACTTACCGTCTTTGTTGGTGTCACAGGCACGTTGCCACGAGATCATGTTAAACGTAAGGCCCTCGTGCCACGGAATGTACGCCTTGCACCACTCGTGTGACCCTACCGCCATTTCATCTGTACCGTCTTCGTCAGGTACGTAGTCACGCTTAGTCCACGGCTTTTGCGCGTGAAAGAAAGTGTCTTTGTTAGATTTAAAGCTGCGAGTAAACAGAGGAACTTTAAGGCGGCTGATATAGATTTCTTGGTTTTCTTTTAGGGTGTACGTAGATCCATCGTCGTAGTTGATAACGGTTTCTGCTCTAGCTCCGATAGTAACCAGAGAGGCAAAGAGTACTGCTGCTAAACCTAGTACCATTTCGTTTACTGATTTCATTGTGTAAGTTCTCCTACGCTGTTGAGGGCTTCTCTAAAATCTTTTGAACCGCCAAAGTGGTA
>Ga0208645_1001326_pt1 | contig 22013 bp, 18 predicted proteins | sample VirMetDEL_Sep_01_FD_184519 | JGI IMG/M metagenome (GOLD analysis project Ga0208645, IMG submission 184519) | Aqueous microbial communities from the Delaware River and Bay under freshwater to marine salinity gradient to study organic matter... | ecosystem: Environmental > Aquatic > Marine >... | reverse complement strand
CCGAAGCGCATGCGCAGGACCTTGGCTTCACGGGCAGTGAGGCCGGCCAGCACTTCGCGAGTGGCTTCCTTGAGGCTTTCGACCGTGGCTACATCGATCGGGGACTGCATGGTGCTGTCCTCGATGAAGTCGCCCAGGTGCGAATCTTCGTCGTCGCCAATCGGAGTTTCCATGGAGATCGGCTCTTTGGCGATCTTCAATACCTTGCGGATCTTGTCCTCGGGCATTTCCATGCGCTCACCCAGCTCTTCAGGCGTGGGCTCGCGACCCATTTCCTGCAGCATCTGACGGGAGATGCGGTTGAGCTTGTTGATGGTCTCGATCATGTGCACCGGAATGCGGATGGTGCGCGCCTGGTCGGCGATCGAGCGGGTGATCGCCTGGCGAATCCACCAGGTGGCGTAGGTCGAGAACTTGTAGCCGCGACGGTATTCGAACTTGTCCACCGCCTTCATCAGGCCGATGTTGCCTTCCTGAATCAGGTCGAGGAACTGCAGACCGCGGTTGGTGTACTTCTTGGCGATGGAGATGACCAGGCGCAGGTTGGCCTCGACCATTTCCTTCTTGGCGCGGCGAGCTTTCGCCTCACCGATGGACATGCGGCGGTTGATGTCCTTGATCTCGGCCAGGGTCAGGCTGCACTCGGCTTCCAGATCGGCAAGCTTCTGCTGGCAGCGCTTGATATCGGCCTGCAGGTTGCCCAGGGCTTCGGCGTACTTGGCCTTGCCCTTGGCCAGATCACCGGCCCAGTCCATGTCGACTTCGTTGCCCGGGAACAGGCGCAGGAAGTCGGCACGCGGCATGCGCGCATCACGTACGCACAGCTGCATGATGGCGCGTTCTTGCGTACGCAGGCGGTCGAGCGCGTCGCGGACCTGAATGACCAGTGCGTCGTATTGCTTGGGCACCAGCTTGATCGGCATGAACAGCTCGGCCAGTGCGGCCAGCTCTTCGATGGCCTGCTTGCTGCCACGACCATGCTTCTTCAGAGCCTTCTGGACTTTGTCCTGCTGCTCGGCCACGGCATTGAAACGGCGAGCCGCTTCTTCCGGGTCCGGGCCGCCATCGCCTTCTTCTTCCTCGTCGTCGCCGCTGTCGTCCTCTTCTTCGTCGTCGCTTTCTTCAGCGGCGGCGCCTTCCTTGACGGGAACGGGGGCGGTGGCTTCGTCAGGCACGTTGCCGTCATCCGGGTCGATGTAGCCACTGAGTACTTCGGCCAGGCGGCCGCCCTCGGTGGTGACGCGGGTGTACTCGGCGAGGATGCCGTCGACGGTGCCGGGGAAGTGAGCGATGGCGCTCATGACTTCGCGGATGCCTTCCTCGATGCGTTTGGCGATTTCGATCTCGCCTTCGCGGGTCAGCAGTTCCACGGTACCCATTTCGCGCATGTACATGCGCACCGGGTCAGTGGTGCGGCCGATATCGGTCTCGACGGCGGCGAGGGCTGCTGCGGCTTCTTCGGCTGCAGCCTCGTCGGTGTCGGCATCGGCCAGCATCAGGGCGTCTGCGTCCGGAGCACTCTCGTGTACCGGGATCCCCATGTCATTGATCATGCGGATGATGTCTTCCACCTGCTCAGGATCGGAAATATCTTCCGGCAGGTGGTCGTTGACCTCTGCGTAAGTCAGATACTTCTGCTCACGACCCAGGGTGATCAACTCTTTGATACGAGATTGCTGCTGCGCTTTTACGGACATAACACCCTATCCACTGAAGGTCTTGGCGGGCTGAAAACAAGCCGAGGATTATACCTCAGTTTGGGCTTTAGGCGCCAGTTGGGGACTTGCTGCTCTGGGAGGAGGCCAGGCTGTAGTGCTCTCTGAGCAACGTCTTTTCCTCGTCGGTGAGCTCGCTGGGGCTTTTATGAATGATGCTGCGGAGCGCTTTTTCACGCCGCCTCTGCGATTGGTTGTGTGCAAGTGTAGTAATGGTGTCGAAAAACTGCTGTTCAAGGTTGTCGCCCTGAATCAGCCATTCCTTCTCTGCCAGGGCCCGTAGCAGGCGGCCCTGTTCGGTGCCGTGCCAGCGGGCGATCAGTTGCAGTGAGCGCAGGTTGGGCGCTTTCTGCAGTGCACCGACCAGTGCCACGAGAAGTTGGGCATAGGTGTCTTCTTCGTCGGCGAAGTGGCTGACATCCTCGACCTTTTGCGCAAGCTGCGGATGGTGCAGCAGCGTGCGCAGGGCGATCAGGTGCGGTGATTCGACGCTCACGGCGGTGCGTGGGGCACGTGGTGCGAAATCGCCCTTGCCCTTTTTGTTGTTCCACTTGCCGCCGTCTTTTTTCCAGCTACCTTTGCCGCCCTCGTTATTGCTGCGCTCGTAGTGCTGCTGTGGCGGCGCGGGCTGCTCGTAGCCGCCGACGTCCGGCAGGTTGTCGTAGTAGGCGCTGTCGGGGATGTCGCCGTAATCCGGGTAGTCGCTGCTGGGCGTCTGGCTGGTGGTGCTGGGCGCGTGACTGCGTGGTGCGCTGGCGACCTGGCTCAGCGCTTCGCTGGACAGACCGGTGATCTCGCTCAGGCGTTGGCGCATCAGGGCGCGCAGGTTGTTGCCGGGAATCTTGTCGATCAGCGGTGCGGCCAGGGTGACCAGATGCGCCTTGCCTTCCAGTGAGCGCGGGTCGGCTTCTTCGCAAAGCTGCTGGAAGAAGTAGTCGGCCAGCGGTTGCGCGTGCTGGTTGATGCGTGCGCGAAAGGCGTCGGTGCCCTCGGCGCGCACCAGGGTGTCCGGGTCTTCGCCGTCGGGCAGGAACAGGAAGCGCGCGCGGCGACCGTCCTGCAGGCTCGGCAGGGCGGATTCCAGGGCGCGCCAGGCGGCGTTGCGCCCGGCGGCGTCGCCGTCGAAGCAGAACAGCACGCTGGGCACGATGCGGAACAGGCGCTTGAGGTGCTCTTCGCTGGTGGCCGTGCCCAGGGTCGCCACGGCATTGCGCAGGCCCTGCTGGGCCAAGGCGATGACGTCCATGTAGCCTTCGACCACCATGATTTCGTCGAGGTCGCGGTTGTGCTTGCGCGCCTCGTACAGGCCGTAGAGTTCCTGGCCCTTGTGAAATACCGGAGTTTCTGGCGAGTTCAGGTACTTGGGCTTGTCGTCACCGAGTACGCGGCCACCGAAGGCAATCACCCGGCCGCGGCTGTCGCGGATGGGGAACATGATGCGGTCGCGGAAGCGGTCGTAGCGCCTGCCGTTCTCGGCGTTCTCGATCAGCAGGCCGGCGTCGATCATGACTTTCTGTTGCAGGGTGTCGGCGCCCAGTTGCTTGAACAGGTTGTCCCAGCCGGGCGGGGCGAAACCGATGCCGAAGTCGCGAGCGATTTCGCCGGTCAGGCCACGACCCTTGAGGTACTCCACGGCGTATTTGCGCTGCGGGTGACTCTTCAGGGCTTGGCGATAGTGCTCGGCGGCGGCGTTGAGCAATGGGTAGAGCGGCGAGTCGACGGGTTGCCGGGGTTTGTGCCCGCGGCCGCTTTCCTCGCGCGGGACGTCCATGCCGGCGCGCTTGGCCAACTCCTCGATCGCCTGGGGGAATTCCAGTTGATCGTGGTCCATGACGAAGCCGAGGGCATTGCCGCCGGCACCGCAGCCGAAGCAGTAGTAGAACTGCTTGTCGGGGCTGACGGTGAAGGAGGGGGTCTTTTCCTTGTGGAAAGGACAGCAGGCGCTGTAGTTCTTGCCGGTCTTCTTCAGCTGGATGCGCGAACTCACCACATCGACGATGTCGGTGCGGTTGAGCAGGTCATCGATGAAGGACTGCGGGATCAGGCCGGCCATAGGCGCTCAGCATACTGCCCGGCGCGAACGCGGGACAGCGATTGGTAGAAAAGCAAAAACTCCGCTCACTCGCTGAAACGCGAGGCGGAGTCTTTCAAATGCAATGCCCGGCCAAGGCCGGGCATTCGGGCGTTGCTGTACGAATTAGTACAGGCGAACGCTACGACGCTGCTCGCGCTGCACTTTCTTGGCGTGACGCTTAACAGCGGCAGCTGCCTTGCGCTTACGCTCAGAGGTCGGCTTTTCGTAGAATTCGCGGCTACGGACTTCAGCCAGTACGCCGGCTTTCTCGCAGGAGCGCTTGAAACGACGCAGGGCTACGTCGAAGGGTTCGTTCTCTTTAACTTTGACGGCTGGCATCCAGGTCGTACCTTCGTTAATTACCGGTGTTCAACGCGCTCCCGGCAAATGGCTCGGGTTGCGTCGGTTTTTAAGGGTTGCGGATGTTACCCCCTCGAGCCGAGGAATGCAAAGGCCTCTGATCGAAAAGCGCTGGCCGCTCCGCCGGGCGGCGCTTATCATGCGCGCCTTTGTTCCACGCGGCAAATCAAGGCTCAAGCTCCATGCTCGTACTGGGATTGGAAACCTCCTGCGATGAAACCGGCGTCGCGCTCTACGACAGCGAGCGCGGCCTGCTGGCTGACGCCCTGTTCAGCCAGATCGACCTGCATCGCGTCTACGGCGGCGTCGTGCCGGAATTGGCCTCGCGCGATCACGTCAAACGCATGCTGCCGCTGATCCGCCAGGTGCTGGGTGAGGCGGGCAAGCAGGCTAGCGACATCGACGCATTGGCCTATACGGCGGGGCCAGGCCTGGTCGGTGCGCTGCTGGTCGGCGCATCCTGCGCTCAGGCGCTGGCCTTTGCCTGGGGCGTGCCGGCCGTTGGCGTACACCATATGGAAGGTCACCTGTTGGCGCCGATGCTGGAAGAGCAGCCACCGGCCTTTCCGTTCGTCGCCCTGTTGGTGTCCGGTGGCCACACTCAGTTGGTACGGGTCGACGGTATCGGCCAGTACCAGTTGCTTGGCGAGTCGCTGGACGACGCTGCCGGTGAGGCTTTCGACAAGACTGCCAAGCTGATGGGCCTGAATTATCCGGGCGGCCCGGAAATCGCCAAGTTGGCCGAGCAGGGCACGCCAGGGCGTTTCGTTTTTCCGCGGCCGATGACTGATCGTCCGGGACTGGATTTCAGCTTCAGCGGCCTGAAAACCTTCGCCCTGAATACCTGGCAGCAATGCCGTACCCGTGGTGACGACCTCGACCAAGCCCGTCGCGACATCGCGCTGGCCTTCCAGCAGGCGGTGGTTGAGACTCTGACCATCAAGTGCAAGCGCGCACTCAAACAGACGGGGCTCAACAGCCTGGTGATCGCTGGCGGGGTAAGTGCCAACAAGGCCCTGCGCGAGCATCTGGAACGCATGCTGGGCGAGATGAAGGGCAAGGTGTTTTATGCGCGGCCACGTTTCTGCACCGACAACGGCGCGATGATCGCCTACGCCGGTTGCCAGCGGTTGCTGGCGGGGCAGCATGAAGACCTGGCGATCAAGGTGCAGGCACGTTGGCCGATGGAGTCGTTGCCGGCGTTGTGAGGGCTATTGGCATTTACACGTAGGAGCGAGCTCTGCTCGCGAAGTTTTCGGTTCGCGAGCAGAGCTCGCTCCTACAGGTTTTGTTTTTCAGTCAAAAACGCCGCTCGCGGCCGGCGAACAGATCACGCAGATTGCGCCGGTGACGCCAGACGATCAGTGCAGTCAGCACACAGGCAGGTAACAAGGCCGCCGGCTGTTGCCAGGCCAGCAGGGGCAGCGTCAGCGGCGTAGCGATCAGTGAGGCCAGCGAGCTGGTGCGGGTCAGCAGGAAGATCAGCGCCCAGGCCGCCAGCGCGAGCAAGGCAGCTGGTGGGTAGAGGCCGAGCAGCATGCCGGCGGCAGTGGCCACGCCCTTGCCGCCGCGAAAACGGAAGTACAGCGGGTAAAGATGGCCGACGACGGCAGCCAGGCCGATCCAGGCTTGCTGGTGCAGGCTGAGGCCAAGCAGCTTGGCGATGAGGATCGGTAGCAGGCCTTTGCACAGGTCGCCGATCAGCGTCATGACGGCAAGCTTCTTGCCGGCCACGCGCAGCATGTTGGTGGCGCCGGGGTTGCCCGAGCCGCTGGCACGTGGGTCTGGCCCACCTGCGAGTTGGCTGAGCAGGATGGCGAAGGACAACGAACCGAGCAGGTAGGCAAGGATTGCCAGAAGCCAGAACATGGTGGCCATTCCAGGGCATGGGGTGGCCCGATTCTAACGAGGTGCAGCGCCCTTGTCGTGGCGCGGAGAGTGCGGGTGGACAGAGTATTTATCGAGGGGCTGGAAGTCGACACGGTGATCGGCGCCTACGATTGGGAGCGCGACATTCGCCAGTGCCTGCGTCTGGACCTGCAGATGGGCTGGGACAACCGCCCTGCGGCAGCCGGTGACGACCTCAACCTGGCGCTCGACTACGCCAGCGTGTCCACGCGCATTCAGGCTTTCGCGGCTGAGTCGCAGTTCATCCTGGTCGAGACGTTCGCCGAGCGTCTGGTGCAGACACTGATGGAAGAATTCAACATTCCCTGGATGCGCCTGAAACTGACCAAGCCCGGCGCGGTGCCAGCCGCCCGTGGCGGCGTGGGCGTGGAGATCGAGCGCGGATGCCTCTGACACGCGTCTTTCTTGGCCTTGGCAGCAACATCGAGCGCGAGGCTCACCTCGCTGCGGGCCTCGATGCGCTGGCCGGGCTGCTCAGCGACATGCGCTGCTCGCCGGTGTTCGAGAGCCATGCCGTGGGCATCAAAAGCGGCAACTTCTTCAACCTGGTAGTGGTGGGTGAGACGGAGTTGCCGCTGCTGGAGCTGGACCGCCGGTTGAAGTTCATCGAGGCCGACAACGGCCGCTACGCGCCGGACCGTAAGGGCTTGCCGCTGGACATCGACGTGCTGCTGTATGGCGAGCAGGTCGGCAACTTCAATGGCTTGATCCTGCCGCGCGCGGAAATTCTCAAGAACGCCTTCGTGCTCTGGCCGCTGGCATTGCTGGCTCCGGACGCGTGTCATCCAGTGGATGGGCGTTCGTTCGCTGACCTGTGGGCGACGACGCAGATCAATCAGCAACTCTGGCCGGCGGCCTTTCAGTGGCGCGGCACCGCGCTGACGCCGGCAGAGTTGCTACAGGCGCGCTCTTCGTAACCCGGCTGCTATCCGGGAGAACGGACGCTGGGAATGTCCCTGATTGAATCCGGGCTACGGGTTGGCGTTGATCGGTAGGAGCGGATCTATCCGCGAAAGGCGGGCCGCGGAGTTTCGCGGCTGAAACGGAATGCCGCCCAGCCGCTCCTACGAGGCGTGCTGCTCTTTGTAGGCCTTGAGCGCCTGCAGGCGTTCGCGATTGAGTGCCTCGCCCAACTCCGCACCTTTGAATCCCTTCTCCAGCAGCGGTTTGACCGGCACTTGCCTTGCCGCCTCGGCGGCGCCCAGCAGGTAAGCGGCTTGTGGGTACGCGCGTTGCTCCAGGCCCAGGCGCCCGCGCGCATCCATCTCGCAGGCGGCGACGAACTCGGCGAAACGTTGCGGGCGACGGAATACGTCGAAGCGTTGCAGCAGCTCCAGCAATGTCGAAGGGCGCAGCTCAAGGGCGCGGTGGCCATGGGTATGGAACTCGCCGACCAGCAGCGCCAGTTCGGCGCAGTCGCGTGGTGCCTTGCAACGCTCGTTGATCGCCTGGATCAGCGGCAACCCTTTGTGCTCATGGGCGATGTGGCGTGGCCACTCATCTTCCGGCGTCAGGCCTTTGCCCACGTCATGCAGCAGGCAGGCCCAGCGTACGTTCAGCGGCTGGTCGTGCTCCGCGCATTGGCGCAACACGCTCAACACGTGCACGCCGGTATCGACTTCCGGGTGATGCGCCGCCGGTTGCGGTACGCCGAACAGGTCGTCCACTTCCGGTAAAAGGGCGGCCAGTGCGCCGCTGTCGCGCAGTACCTGGACGAACACATCCGGACGCGGCTCCATCAGCGCGCGGGATATTTCCTTCCAGCTGCGCTCGGCAGTGAGATGGCTCAGTTCACCGGACTCGGCCAGCTGACGCATCAGCTCGAGGGTTTCTGGCGCGACGCTGAAACCGAGTGGCGCATAGCGCGCGGCGAAGCGGGCGACGCGCAGTACGCGCAGCGGATCTTCGGCGAAAGCCGGGGAAACGTGACGCAAGATGCGGGCTTCAAGGTCCTGCTGGCCGCCGTACGGATCGATCAGCTTGCCCTCGTCATCCTCGGCCATGGCGTTGACGGTGAGGTCGCGGCGGATCAGGTCCTGCTCCAGCGTGACGTCGGGGCTGGCGTGGAAGGTGAAGCCGCCATAGCCGCGCCCGCTCTTGCGCTCGGTGCGGGCCAGGGCGTACTCCTCGCCCGTTTGCGGGTGCAGGAACACCGGAAAGTCGGCGCCCACTGGGCGGTAGCCAAGTTCGAGCATCTGTTCGGCGCTGGCGCCGACCACGACCCAGTCCACTTCACTGATGGGGCGGCCGAGCAGGCGATCGCGCACCGCGCCGCCGACTTTGTAGATTTGCATGTGTGTTCCTCCACTGAGCGCAGAGGATACCGAAGATCGGTAGGGCGCGCCGTGCAACGGTTTATCCGCGAGGTAGCGCAATCAGTGTGTCCCGGATTGCATCCGGGCTACGGCGTGGTGAGCGGGATCTGTTCGGTCAGCACCTGAACGGTGCGCTCCAGCAACTCGGCACTGTCACGCGCTGGGCTGAGCCCGGTGCTGATCACTCCTTCCCAGAGGATGCGCTCGTCGAGATCGGTCAGACGCAGGCGCAGGGTGCCGGTTTCGTCGCGCAGGCGGTGGATGGCCTGGTAAGGGCCGAGCGGGTTGGGCGGCGGCACATCGACCTTGAACGTCAGTGGACTGCCCTGCACCGCCAACCAGTAATAGACACGTAGCTGCGGCTGCTGGCTCTCGTGATAGCCGCGAGCGGAGAGACCATGACGCAGCAGTTGCGGCAATTGCCGATAGCGCTCGGGGAAGGGCGCCTCACCCTCCAGACTGGACTGCGGATCGACCAGTTCGAAACTGTGGCGGCCGCCAAGCGCGGCGTCGGCGGGGCTGAGGATGCGTGCCTGGGGGACATGGCTGGCGCAGGTGGCCAGCCCCAGGCACAGAAGAATGATAAGAAATATGCGCATGCAGGGCGTCTCGCGGAGTCTGCCTGCGATGCTGATGGCCCGAGCCATGGCCGGCAACCGATCAAATGGGTGGAATGATCAGGTCCAGCCGTGGGTATTCGCTGTCGTTATCCGAGCTGCCACGCGGCGGGACGTGCTGAGTGGTGATCAACTGATCGCCCTGGCAAACCTCCAGATGAATGTCGAAGCCCCACAGCCGATGCAGGTGCTTGAGCACCTCGCCGGTGGAGTCGCCCAGCGGTTTGCGGTCATGCTGCTGGTGGCGCAGGGTCAGCGAGCGGTCGCCGCGACGGTCGATGTTCCAGATCTGCACGTTGGGTTCGCGGTTGCCCAGGTTGTATTGCGCGGCGAGCAGCTCACGGATGGTGCGGTAGCCTGGCTCGTCATGAATGGCTGGCACCAGCAGCTCATCCTTCTGGTCGTCGTCGAGGATGCCGAACAGCTTGAAGTCGCGAATCACCTTGGGCGAGAGAAACTGCAGGATGAAGCTCTCGTCCTTGAAGCTGTTCATGGCGAACTTAAGTGTGGTCAGCCAGTCACTGCCGGCGATGTCCGGGAACCAGTGCTTGTCTTCCTCGGTGGGGTTCTCGCAGATGCGGCGGATGTCGCGGTACATGGCAAAACCCAGGGCATAGGGGTTGATGCCGCTGTAGTAGGGGCTGTCGAACGATGGCTGGTAGACCACGCTGGTGTGCGACTGCAGGAACTCCATCATGAAGCCGTCAGTGACCAGACCTTCGTCGTACAGGTCGTTCATCAGGGTGTAGTGCCAGAAGGTGGCCCAGCCTTCGTTCATCACCTGGGTCTGGCGCTGTGGGTAGAAGTACTGGGCGATCTTGCGCACGATGCGGATCACTTCGCGCTGCCAAGGCTCCAGCAAGGGTGCGTGCTTTTCCAGGAAGTAGAGGATGTTCTCCTGCGGCTCGGCCGGGAAACGCTTGTTGTCCTTCTCGCTGCCCTTGTCCGCATTCCTGGGAATGGTGCGCCACAGGTCGTTGATCTGCTTCTGCAGGTGCTCCTCGCGCTCCTTCTGGCGCCGGCGTTCCTCCTCGGCGGAGATGGGGTAGGGGCGTTTGTAACGGTCGACGCCGTAGTTCATCAGCGCGTGGCAGGAGTCGAGCAGCTCCTCTACGGCATCGATGCCGTACCGCTCCTCGCACTGCATGATGTATTGCTTGGCGAACACCAGGTAATCGATGATCGAGCTGGCGTCGGTCCAGGTGCGGAACAGGTAGTTGCCCTTGAAGAAACTGTTGTGGCCGTAGCACGCGTGGGCGATCACCAACGCCTGCATGCAGATGGTGTTCTCTTCCATCAGGTAGGCGATGCACGGGTCGGAGTTGATCACGATCTCGTAGGCCAGGCCCATCTGCCCGCGCTTGTAGCCTTTTTCGGTGGAAAGGAAATGCTTGCCGTATGACCAGTGGTGGTAGCCCAGCGGCATGCCCACCGAGGCGTAGGCATCCATCATCTGTTCGGCGGTGATCACTTCGATCTGGTTGGGATAGGTGTCCAGCGCATAGCGCTCGGCGATGCGCGCGATCTCCTTGTCGTACTGGCGAATCAGTTCGAAGGTCCATTCCGAGCCGGTAGAGAGCGGTTGGCGTTTCTTGGCGGTGGCGCTCATGGCAACTCCTCAACTCACCAGGCGACGCTGGAACAGTTCACGGAACACCGGGTAGATGTCCGCGGCGGACACCAGTTGCTGCTGGGCGAAGCTGTCGGCGAAGGCTTCGGCCACTTGTTCGTACTCGAACCACAGCGCCTGGTGTTCACGTGGGGTGATCTCGACGTAGGTGAAATACTGCACGAACGGCATGATCTGGTTGATCAGGATATCTCGGCATACCGGCGAGTCGTCATTCCAGTTGTCGCCGTCCGACGCCTGCGCGGCGTAGATGTTCCACTCGTTGATCGGGTAGCGCTCAGCCATCACTTCCTGCATCAGCTTCAGCGCGCTGGAGACGATGGTGCCGCCGGTCTCGCGGGAGTAGAAGAACTCCTCTTCATCGACTTCCTTGGCGCTGGTGTGGTGGCGGATGAACACCACGTCGATCTTGTCGTAGTTCCGCTTGAGGAACAGATACAGAAGGATGAAGAAGCGCTTGGCTACGTCCTTGGTGGCCTGGGTCATGGAGCCGGACACGTCCATCAGGCAGAACATCACCGCCTTGGAGCTGGGGTTGGGCTGTTTGGTCAGCAGGTTGTACTTGAGGTCGAAGGTATCGAGAAACGGCACGCGATGGATGCGTGCACTGAGTCGTTCGATTTCTTCCTGAGTCGCCTGGATATCGCCGAAGTTGTCTGGCTCTTCTCGTCGCAGCCGCTCCAGCTCGGCCTTGGCTTCGCGCAGTTTGGCGCGGCTGGAACCGGATAGGGCGATGCGCCGTGCATGGGCTGAACGCAGGGTGCGGACGATGTTGATGCGTGAGGGATTGCCCTCGTTGCTGATGCCGGCGCGCACGGTCTTGAAGGTTTCCGCGCCGGTCAGGTGGCGCTTGACCAGATTGGGCAACTCCAGGTCCTCGAACATGAAGTCGAGGAATTCCTCCTGGGTGATCTGGAACACGAACTCGTCCATGCCGTCGCCGGAGTTGCTCGCCTTGCCGTTGCCACGCCCACCACCGCCACCCTGAGGGCGCGGGATGCGTTCACCAGTGGTGAATTCCTTGTTGCCGGGGTGGACGGTGGTCTGCCTGCCGCCACGGCCGTGATGCAGCACCGGCTCATCGATATCGCGGCCGGGAATGCTGATCTGCTCGCCGTGCTCCATGTCGGTAATGGAGCGCCGACTGACGGCTTCCTCCACCGCCTTCTTGATGTGCTCACGGTAACGCCGCAAAAAGCGCTGGCGGTTCACCGTGCTCTTGTTCTTGCCGTTGAGGCGCCGGTCGATCACATAGCTCATAAGCCCCTCCGGGGCGGCTTCAAGCTGCAAGCCGCAAGCTGCAAGTAAGCAAAGGGCGGCCAGCGCTCCCGCTCGTTCTTGCCGCTTGAAGCTTGTAGCTTGCGGCTGCTGTTATTGCGATTTGCGTACCCGCAGGTACCACTCCGACAGCAGGCGTACCTGCTTCTCGGTGTAGCCGCGCTCGACCATGCGTTTGACGAAGTCGTTGTGCTTTTGCTGATCCTCCTTGCTGCCCTTGGCGTTGAAGCTGATGACCGGGAGCAGGTCCTCGGTGTTCGAGAACATCTTCTTCTCGATCACCACCCGCAGTTTCTCGTAGCTGAGCCAGGTGGGATTCTTGCCGTTGTTGTTGGCGCGGGCGCGCAGCACGAAGTTGACGATCTCGTTGCGGAAGTCCTTCGGGTTGCTGATGCCGGCCGGCTTCTCGATCTTCTCCAGCTCCTCGTTGAGGGCGACGCGGTTGAGGATCTCGCCGGTCTCCGGGTCGCGGTATTCCTGATCCTGAATCCAGAAATCGGCGTACAGCACGTAGCGGTCGAAGATGTTCTGTCCGTACTCGCTGTAGGACTCCAGATAAGCAGTCTGGATTTCCTTGCCGATGAACTCGATGTAGCGCGGCGCCAGGTATTCCTTGATGTAGCGCAGATAACGCTCGCGCACTTCGGCGGGGAACTGCTCCTGCTCGATCTGCTGCTCCAGCACGTACAGCAGGTGCACCGGGTTGGCGGCGATCTCGTGCGGGTCGAAGTTGAAGACCTTGGACAGAATCTTGAAGGCGAAGCGTGTGGACAGGCCGTTCATGCCCTCATCGACCCCCGCGCTGTCGCGGTACTCCTGAATCGACTTGGCTTTCGGGTCGGTGTCCTTGAGGTTCTCGCCGTCGTAGACGCGCATCTTCGAGTAGATGTTGGAGTTCTCCGGCTCCTTCAGGCGCGACAGGGTGGAGAATTGGGCGAGCATCTTCAGGGTGTCAGGCGCGCAATGGGCCTTGGCCAGCGAGCTGTTGATCAGCAGCTTGTCGTAGATCTTGATCTCGTCGTTCACGCGCAGGCAATACGGCACCTTGACGATGTAGATACGGTCGATGAACGCCTCGTTGTTCTTGTTGTTGCGGAAGCTGTGCCACTCCGATTCATTGGAGTGGGCCAGCAGGATGCCGCTGTAGGGGATCGCGCCGAGGCCTTCGGTGCTGTTGTAGTTGCCCTCCTGGGTGGCCGTGAGCAGCGGGTGCAGCACCTTGATCGGCGCCTTGAACATTTCGACGAACTCCATCAGGCCCTGGTTGGCCCGGCACAGCGCGCCCGAGTAGCTGTAGGCGTCGGCATCGTTCTGCGGGTACTCCTCCAGCTTGCGGATATCCACCTTGCCGACCAAGGCGGAGATGTCCTGGTTGTTCTCGTCGCCTGGTTCGGTCTTGGCCACGGCGATCTGGTTGAGGATCGAGGGGTAGAGCTTGACCACGCGGAACTGGCTGATGTCGCCGCCGAATTCCTGCAGGCGCTTGGTGGCCCAGGGCGACATGATCGAACTGAGGTAACGGCGCGGGATGCCGTAGTCCTCTTCGAGGATGGCGCCGTCTTCGGTGGCGTTGAACAGCCCCAGCGGCGACTCGAATACCGGCGAGCCCTTGATGGCATAGAAGGGCACCTTCTCCATCAGTTGCTTGAGCTTCTCGGCCAGCGAGGATTTACCGCCGCCCACCGGGCCGAGCAGGTAGAGGATCTGCTTCTTCTCTTCCAGGCCCTGAGCGGCATGGCGGAAGTAGGAGACGATCTGGTCGATGCACTCTTCCATGCCGTGGAAGTCGGCGAAGGCCGGATAGCGGCGGATGACCTTGTTGGAAAAGATGCGTGACAGTCGTGAGTCGCTGGAAGTGTCCAGCAGTTCCGGCTCACCAATGGCCATCAGCAAGCGTTCGGCCGCAGTGGCGTAGGCGCTGCGATCCTGCTTGCACAGTTCGAGGTACTCCTGCAGCGAGTACTCCTCCTGGCGGGTCGCCTCGAAACGTTGTTGGAAGTGACTGAAAATGCTCATGACTTCACCTCGCTCGATGCTGAAAGCTGGCTCGGGATCGGTCGTGCAGGTACTAGGGGACTCCGGCTCAGAGACAAGTCGGGAAGAATCCCCCAAAACCTAAAAAGTCGTTACCGATGGCCCGATGCCGGTTTGCCGGCTCTACCTTCAGTGGGATGGCCTGAGTAACAGAATAGTTCGTTCTGCAGCGCGTCAAGGGCGGGACAACGATAACTGGATGTAACCGTACGTCGGGAAATGGCGGCAGGCCAGGGCGGGCGCGGCCTGCCGCCTGAAGAAATTTATTCTTCGGAGCTTTGCGCAGTCTCGCTCGGGTAAGTGGCGTGCCACAGCTCGAAACCACCGTCGAGGCTGTATACCTCTGAGAAGCCCTGGCCGACCAGATAGGCGGCCGCACCCTGGCTGGAGTTGCCGTGGTAGCAAGACACGATCAGCGGCGCGTCGAGGTCGGCACGGGTGATGAAGTCATGCAGTGAGTGGTTGTCCAGGTGGCGCGAGCCAGTGATATGGCCATTGGCGAAGCTTTGTGGATCGCGAATATCGACCACTACGGCGCCCTGATTGCGCAGTTCTTGCGCCTGCTGTGGGGAAATACGTTTGAATTCGCTCATGTTCGGTGCCTCGAATGATTCTTGGGGGCTTATTCCTTGGGACAGGTGCAGCGGTGCAGTGCTCCGCTGTCGACGTCGAGCAGGGTCATCGTGCCGCCCCAGACGCAGCCGGTATCCAGTGCGTAGAGGCCAGGCTCCGTGCAGTTGCCTTCCAGCGCTGCCCAGTGGCCGAAGATGATCTTTTCGCCGCGCATCTTGCGCTGTGGGTGGCTGAACCAGGGGGCGAAGCCGGGCGGTGCGCTGCCGACGCCTTCCTTGCTTTTCAGATCCAGTGTGCCGTCTGCCTTGCAGAAGCGCATGCGGGTGAAATAGTTGGTGATCACCCGCAGGCGCGTGACGCCGTGCAGTTCCTTGTTCCACTTGGCCGGCTCGTTGCCGTACATGCCATCGAGAAACAACGGCATGCGGGCATCGTCGCGCAGGGCTTCTTCGACTTCGGCGGCACGCCGCAGCGCTTTGCTCAGCGTCCATTGCGGCGGGATGCCGGCATGCACCAGGGTCACCCTGCGCTCAGCGTCGTAGTGCACCAGTTTCTGCATGCGCAGCCAGTCGAGCAGGTCGTTACGATCGGGCGCATCGATAATTTCGCGCAGGGTATCGCCCTTCTTCAGTCGCTCGATGTTGTGGGCGACGGCCAGCAGGTGCAGGTCGTGATTGCCCAGCACGCAAGTGACTGCATGGCGGATGCTGTAGAGAAAACGCAGGGTTTCCAGCGACTGCGGGCCGCGGTTGACCAGATCGCCCACCAGCCATAGCCGATCATGTGCCGGATCGAAAGACACTTGCTCGAGCAGGCACTTGAGCGGTTTCAGGCAACCCTGCAGGTCGCCGACGGCATACACCGCCATCAGTGCAGGGCCCCCGGTACCGCCAGACGGAACGGCGCGATGGTCGCGTCGAAGCGTTTGCCGTCCTCGGCGAGCATCTGGTAGCTGCCCTGCATGGTGCCGACCTGCGTGGCCATGACCGTCCCGCTGCTGTAGGTGTGGCTGGCGCCGGGGTCTATGTGCGGCTGCTGGCCGATTACCCCGGCGCCGCGGACTTCCTGCACGCGCCCGTCACCGTCGGTGATGATCCAGTGGCGCGACAACAGCTGGGCCGGCAGCTCGCCGTTATTGACGATGGTCACGGTGTAAGAGAACGCATAACGGTTCTGCTCCGGCTGCGACTGGGCGGCCAGGTAGCGGGTGGTGACGCTGACGTCGATCTGATAGCGAGGGTCGGACATGCGGGTAACCCGTTTAGCGTGATTGCAGTTTAGTCCTGTGCAGCCGAGGGCTGCAGGGCCAACTGGTCGGCCAGACGTACGAAGGCGGCCAGATCCAGTTGCTCAGGGCGTAGGCTGCCATCGACGCCGGCTGCCTCGATGGCCTCAGCTGACAACAGCAGTTTCAGGGTATTACGCAACGTCTTGCGACGTTGATTGAAGGCCTCGCGCACGACGCGTTCAAGCAGGCGGTGGTCCTGGGCCGGGTGCGGCAGGGTCTCATGCGGCACCAGACGCACGATGGCCGAATCGACCTTGGGCGGTGGGTTGAAAGCGCCTGGGCCGACGTTGAACAGGTGCTCCACGCGGCAGTGGTACTGCACCATGATCGACAGGCGGCCCCAATCACCGCCGCCCGGGCCTGCGGCCATGCGCTCGACCACTTCCTTCTGCAACATGAAGTGCATGTCGCGAATCAGTGGGGCGTTGCTCAGCAGATGGAAAATCAGCGGCGTGGAGATGTTGTAGGGCAGGTTGCCCACCACGCGCAGGCTGCGCGGCGCCGCGTCGAGGCGGGCGAAGTCGAATTTCAGCGCATCACCCTGGTTGAGCTGGAAGCGCGGGTTGCTGCCGAACTTGTGCTGCAGGATAGGGATGAGATCGAGGTCCAGTTCGATGACGTCGAGCTGCGCACCGCCGCCCAGCAGTCCTTCGGTCAGGGCGCCCTGGCCTGGGCCGATCTCCAGCAGGCGCTCGCCTTCCTTGGCGCGTATGGCGCGCAGGATACGGTCGATCACTCCGGCGTCATGCAGGAAGTTCTGGCCGAAGCGCTTGCGCGCGCGGTGTTGGTACTCGGACATGTGCGGCTCCGCGGGGCAGCCCGAGGTGTGGTGCTCGAGGCTGAATGCAAAAAAGAAAGTCGCACAGTCTACCAGCGAATGGCGCCGCGGGCGCGGGCTGCAGCCTCAGTGGATCATGCCCTGCGGCTAGCGGCCATCTGGTAGGCGGTTTCCAGCGCTACATGCAGGCTGCCGGTATCAACCTTGCCGGTGCCGGCCAGATCCAGGGCGGTGCCATGGTCCACCGAGGTGCGGATGATCGGCAGGCCCAGGGTGACGTTCAGTGCGGCGCCGAAGCCTTTGAACTTGAGCACCGGCAGGCCCTGATCGTGGTACATGGCCAGCACAGCATCGGCGTGCTCGAGATACTTTGCTGTGAACAGGGTATCGGCTGGCAGCGGACCGATCAGGTTCATGCCCTCCGTGCGCAGGCGTTCCAGCGTCGGTTCGATGATCTCGATTTCCTCGCGACCCAGATGACCGCCTTCGCCAGCGTGCGGATTGAGCCCGCAGACCAGGATGCGTGGCTCGGCGATGCCGAACTTGCTTTGCAGGTCGGCATGCAGGATGCGGGTGACGCGTTCCAGGCGCTCGGCGGTGATGGCGGCCGCGACATCCTTCAGCGGCAGGTGAGTGGTGACCAGCGCCACACGCAAGCCGCGGGTCGCCAGCATCATCACCACCTGCTCGGTATGGGTCAGTTCGGCGAGAAACTCGGTGTGGCCGGAGAAGGCGATACCGGCTTCGTTGATCACGCCCTTGTGCACGGGCGCTGTGATCATTCCGGCGAAGGTTCCGTTCAGGCAGCCCTGGCCGGCGCGGGTAAGAGTTTCCAGCACGTAGGCGGCATTGGCGGGCGTCAGTTTGCCTGGCGTTGCGGGCGCTGCCAGAGGCGTGTCCCAGACATAGAGGGCGCCTGCCGCAGCGGGGTGGTCTGGCCACTGCTGGGGACCAACGGCCAGCAATTCGATATTCAGCTGCAACTGCTTGGCACGCTCTGCCAGCAGCTCACGGCTGGCGATGACGACCAGTGGTGCAGGCTGCGCCTGCTGTGCCAGCAGTAGGCAGAGGTCAGGGCCAATGCCGGCGGGCTCGCCTGGGGTAAGGGCAAAGCATTGCTGCGCAGTCATGGTCGCTCTCTGTGTGGGCGCGGGGGCGCCAGTTTACGCTGCCGGGCCAGTAGCGAAAAAGCCCGGCACTGAGGCCGGGCTTTCGTACGCGATAACGCTATTACAGCTTGGTTTCGACGTAGGCTTCGTCGCGGATCTGGCGCAGCCAGGCCTGCAGCTCTTCGTCGTACTTGCGGTTGCGCAGCAGGTTCGCAGCTTGCTGTTCGCGGAACTGCGCGCTGCTGTCTGTGGCGCGACGGCCCATGACCTGCAGCACGTGCCAGCCGTAAGGGCTCTTGAACGGCTTGGACAGTTCGCCGCTGGCGGTGTTGTTCATCACCTCGCGGAACTCGGGCACCAGTGCGTTGGGGTCGATCCAGTTCAGGTCGCCACCGTTGAGCGCAGAGCCTGGGTCTTCGGAGAAGTTCTTCGCCAGCTCGGCGAAATCTTCACCGGCGACGATACGCTGATACAGGCGCTCGACCAGTCGACGGGTTTCCTCTTCGCTGCGAATCTCGCTGGGCTTGATCAGGATGTGGCGCACATGTACTTCGTCGCGTACCTGGGTGTCGCCACCGCGTTTCTCGATCAGCTTGAGGATGATGAACCCGCCCGGCGTACGCACCGGCTCGGTGACTTCGCCCGGGTTCAGCTGACTGATCATGCTGTCGAACGGCGGCGGCAACTGGCCGGCCTTGCGCCAGCCCATCTCACCGCCTTCCAGGGCGTTCTCGCTGGCTGAACGAGAAACCGCCAGTTGGGCGAAGTCGGCGCCTTGCTGCAGTTGCTGATACAGCTCCTGCGCCTGACGGTCGGCCGCCTGGATTTCACTGGAAGACGCAGCTTCGGAAACCGGAATCAGGATATTGGCCAGGCGGAACTCTTCCGACAGCTGCATCTTGCCCAGATCGGAGGCGAGGAAGTTCTGCACCTCCTGATCGGTAACCTGAATGCGTTCGGCCACACGGCGCTGGCGCACACGACTGATGATCATCTCGCGACGCACTTGGTCACGGGCGTCGGCATAGGACAAGCCGTCACGCGCCAGGGCTTCACGGAACTGCTCCAGGCTCATGCCGTTGCGTTGTGCAATGGTGCCCATGGCCTGGTTCAGTTCTTCGTCAGTGATGCGAATACCGGAGCGATCACCGATTTGCAGCTGGATGTTCTCGATGATCAGGCGTTCGAGCACCTGTTGGCTGAGTACATGCTCGGGCGGCAGGGCGCCGCCACGCTTGTCGATGGTTTGTTGCACTTCACGCAGGCGAGCATCGAGTTGGCTCTGCATGACCACGTCGTTGTCGACGATGGCCACGACGCGATCCAGTGGGCGAACCTGGGCCTGAGCCGTTGCCGCCAGCAGTGCTACGCCCAACAGCAGAGGGCGCAGGCGATCAGAAAGCTTGGTCTTCACGTTCACGGTAACCTTGAATGCCTTGGTCGAGGAAAGTTTCCACCTTGTTGCCTACAACGCCGCCGAGGCCCTTGAGGACGATCTGCAGGAAGATGCCGCGGTCCGGCTCGTCGTTGCGCGATGGGTTGAGGCTGACTTCGTCGTAATCGATCCAGTAGCGGTTGATCAGGCGCAGCTTCCAGCAGCAGCTGTCGTATTCGAAGCCACCGAAGGCTTCGAGAGTACGGTTGCGGCCATAGTCGTACTGCCAGCGCGAGATCAGGCTCCACTGCGGAGCCAGCGGCCAGATGACGGAGAAGTCATGCTGGTCGATCTTGTAGTAGTTCTTGATGTAGTTGGGGCTGCCAGGGGTGCCGTAGTCCGGGCTGGTAGTCCAGGTACCGCTGTCACGGTCATAGCGCACGGTGTCGTTACGATAGCGATAGCCGAAGTTGACGATCTTGCCCGGGTTGTCTTCTGGCTGGTAATGGAACATCGCGCTGCCCGAGCGGGTGGCGTGTTGGTCCGGATCCCAGTTGAAGGTCGACGAGAAGCGCCAGTCGCGGTTGAAACGATAGAGGTACGCCAGTGCATACGGCGACACATCGGAGGTGGCTTCCTCACGGGTGCGGTAATCGATGCCGGGTAACTGCACCTTGCGGTCTTCGAAGTAGAAGGCCTGGCCGATGCTGAAACGCTGGCGCTCGAAGCCGTTCGGCTCGATCCAGCGACTGGTTACGCCCAGTGAAAGCTTGTTCTCGTCGCCGATGCGATCCTTGCCACTGAAGCGATTTTCACGCCACAGCGAGGCATAGCTGAAGGTCGGCTCGCCCGTGTCGAACACTGGGATATCGGTCTGGTCTTCTTCCGGCACGTAGAGGTAAAACGCGCGCGGCTCCAGGGTCTGGCGGAAGTCCTTGCCGAACAGCTGGGTATTGCGGTCGAAGTACAGGCCGCTGTCGAGACTGAACAGGCCTACGCCACGGCTCTGAGTGCCCTTGTAATTCTGCTCGGCCAGCAACGTATCCTTGCCTTGCTGATCCAGGCTGAGGTCGTAGTTGGTCTGCAGGTATTTGATCTGCGGCTTGATGTAACCCCAGGACCAGTCCAGCGGCAGGCTAACACCGGGTTCGAGGTGCAGGCGCTCGCCCTCGGCCCTTGAGAGGCCAACCAGGCGGGCATCGTACCAACGACTGTAATTTGGGTCGTTAGGGTCATTGCTGCCATTGCCATCTTGGTCAATGAAGAAGCCCGAACGCAGGTTGCGATCAAAACGCACGTATTCGGTGCCATAGGTGAAGTCCAGACCGCCCGGATTGAAGGGCAGCTTGCCGTCCAGAGTGATTTGCGGCAGGCGGTCATATGGCGTTACGTCGGTGATATTGGCCAGTTCGTAGGCATGCACGTTCAGGCGCGCGGTGTAGCTATCACCGCGATAGGTCAGTGTGCCTCGTTGATCGACGTAGGTTTGCTTGTCGATGCCCAGGTCAGTATTCAGATCCTGGAAGTAGTACGGGTCGCTGATGTCGGTGTAGTCGACTTCGGCGAGCAGGCGTGAGTTCAGGCCCTGCTTGTGCTGCCAGCTGTACATCCAGCGCTGGTCTTTGTACTCGGACTGTAGCTTGCGCTCGTCTTCACTGTCGTCGAGGTAGGCAGCGCCGACCTGGCCTTCGCTGCTCTCGGTCAGATAGCGGAACTCACCTTCCATCAACATGCCGCGTTTGGCCATGTAGGTCGGGTACAAGGTGGCGTCGTAGTTGGGCGCCAGGTTGAAGTAGTACGGCGTTTGCAGCGAGAAGCCGTTGCTGCTCGATGTACCGATGCTCGGCGGCAGGAAACCGGACTGGCGACGGTCGTCGATCGGGAAATAGATGTACGGGGTATAGAACACCGGAATGTCCTTGACCCGCAGCGTCACGTTGGTCGCGGTGCCGAAACCGGTCGCCGGGTTCAAAGTGACGTTGTTGCCTTTCAGGTGCCAGGCATTGTCACCCGGCTCGCAACGGGTATAGGTCCCGTCCTTGAGGCGGATGATCGCAGTCTCTTCGCGCTTGGCGTAGAGCGCGCTGCCGCGTACGTGGGCTTGGTGCATCACGTATTCGGCATTGTCGATACGGGCTTCGCCGTTATCCAGCTGCAGATCGGCGCGGTCGCCAACCACCAGCATGCCTTTGTCGCGCAGGCGCACGTTGCCGACCAGCTCACCACGGTTTTCCGTCTGGTGCAGGCTGGCTTCGTCGGCCTCGACTTGCATGCCGGACTGGCGCAGGACGACGTCACCGGCGAGGGTGGCGATCTGCTTTTCCTGCTCGAAGCGCGAGGCTTTGGCGGAAACGAACATCGGCGACTCGTCCAGCGGCGTGGTGTCATCCATGCCCGGACGCAGCGGCTCGACGTAGGCGCCTGCGCAGTACGGACCGGCCTCGGCCAGTTGCGCTGCAGTCAACTTATCGCGCGGGACCCAGTCCAAGTGACTGTAATCAGGACTGCGCGAGGCGAGGGCACGGCCCTTGCTCTCGGTGACCAGCACCGGGGCGGCAGCCTGCTTGGCTGCGACCTCGCTGGTGGCGCCGCCCGTGCTGACAGCATTACTGCTGTGCACGGGGCGCGGTGGCTGAGCGCTGGCCGTTGATTTCGGCGCACATGCCCAGCCGCCCGTGGACGACGCCTGGCAATCGTATTGCTCGGCGGCAAAGGACTGTAGGCTGAACGCAGGCTGTAGGGCCAGGAGGCTGCCGGTGACCAGCAGCGGGAATTTCTTGCGGAACGCGGGGTATTTTACTGCCATCTTGTTAGTCCGGGCTTCCTGCGCGCTATCGGCCCAGGGGCCGCACGCCTCTCGATGGGCTGAAAAAGATGCTGGATAATAAAGCATGACCCGCGCAACGGCTAGCGCCGTCGGAGACCCCTTGATGTCTGAACACGATGTACGTCTGCAACA
>Ga0208645_1001322_pt1 | contig 22081 bp, 34 predicted proteins | sample VirMetDEL_Sep_01_FD_184519 | JGI IMG/M metagenome (GOLD analysis project Ga0208645, IMG submission 184519) | Aqueous microbial communities from the Delaware River and Bay under freshwater to marine salinity gradient to study organic matter... | ecosystem: Environmental > Aquatic > Marine >... | reverse complement strand
GCGGTAAGGCATCGATCTCCTCGCTCGATAATGCACACGCAAGCTCGCCCTTCTCATACTTTAAATCATTTATCCAAGGAATACCAAAGTGGGCATCTACCTCATCTGCGTAAGTTATCTTAGGCATACCCCTCCACTATCGTGCAATCCTTTGGATCTATACGGAAGATAGGTTCTATATCCTGGGGATCACGGGTTGCTCGCGTCCTGCCTCCTAGTTCAAACTTATAATCCCTACTGAAATCCCATGTATGAAAACATAATGCATCCTTGCATCTGAAAATCAGAGTAAACTTCTTACCGCTTGTCTCGTATAACTGCTTTGCCGCCTCGATCTTCTTGTACGAAATCATAAACGGGAACTGCCCATAATTAATATTTAAACACTTTAACTCCGCCCATCCGTAGTGGTCTCCCTTCTCAATCAGGAAATCCACCTTGTACTTAATCGGATTAAGCTTATGGAACACACAATCCCATACCTTGCTCAGAAATCCACATACCTCCTTCTCATTATCGAGGTCAGCCTGTGTCTCGTACTTGGGTCTCATTATACCCCGCACATCCCTTCGCACTCTGCCATAAAATCCCAAGTCTCTTGTCCTTTATCTTCATCATTATCAAAATCTATTTCCCCAAGTGGCTTGCATGAGCGATGGAGGAATGCTTCCATTTTCATACCTTGGTCTTGTTTTGACAATTCTCTTACTTGGGAATCAAACTCTATTGCCTTTTGAAAAAACTCAGGCTCATCATTCCGCAATCTCCGCCACTCTTCATCACTATGAAAAGGGCAGTAATAACAGGCAGATCTCGGAGGCTCAGGATAACCATGTTTTTTCATCCATTGCTTGCAATGATACCTGTGCATTTTCAAATCCACCAATGGGTATCTTAATTCAGTCCAAGGTTTTCGAGATTCCTTCATTCTTTGTAATTCATCATAAGATATGCCTATCCATTGAATTACCTTTACCTCTTTCTCGCCTCTTTTTATTCCTGCCAATTCAAGTATCTTTTTTTCTATTGGCCTTATCTTATAGTCTGCTGTGCAATTCCTCCCTAGTGCGGCTACCACTTCACCATCAGGCATCAAACCAAAGACAGGGATAATACGCTTCATGTATTTCTCGCCTTTCTTTCCCCACTTTCCATCCTTAGAACGCTCAACCAACTGCAAAGATTTATCGGTAAGACTACCCTTAGTCACTCGATAAACAGGGAATGGAAGCTCTTTCTCAAGCCAATCTAACCATTCATAAACAGAGTCAGGCTCGGCTTGTGTATCTGCAAAGATCGCACAATCGGGCATCGGAGTAATCTCTCCCTTTGCCGCCATCAACGCCATTGTGGATGACTGCACACCCGCACCTAAATTAATTACATTAATCATGCCCTCGCTTGTATCTCCATACCCACCACTATTGCTTCTTTGAGCGTTTGGACCGGGATTTGCGCTTCTCCGACACAGAAGCCTTCCGTATCCGTTCCAATGTTTCTTGGTCGAATTTCGATGGTGGGGGACCCAGGCTTTTCAAGTCGGGTCGTGGTAAGTTTTGAACAGATAGTGGTATTGCTCGCCCATACTTTTTCCAAAAAATCGGATTCCATCCCGGTGGTACTTTCACTTTGCATGACTCGCCTTTGCCTCGATTACCTCGCTAAATAAATCACAGCATCTCTTTTTTAGTTCCGCATTCTCCCTCTCCAACTGCTCCACCTTCTTCTTCAGTTCGAGATTATCCTCGGATAAACGACCCACCCATTGGGGCCAACTCTCCATCTTCTCCCCCGTTGGTTTATACACATTCATTCTTCCTCTTCTTCCTCGTCATCCACCAACTCGATATCACTATCAAAAGAGATCACCTGCTCATCGTAGTATTCCCGTAATGCCTTCTTGCACGCATCGATAATACTATCATCGAACAAATCACTCTCCTCTTCCCATCTATGGAAAGTATTCTTTAATTCATGAATTAATTTTCTTTTTGCGTTCATTTTTAAAATCTAATTCCGTTCGTGCCTTGGGCATCTTGCGCTGAATATCCGTCCTCCAGGTATTGGGCGGACAATCGGGATCTCGCTCACCCTCGCGGTAGCGTAACTCGCAATTCGACCAAAACCTTTGCCATCCACGGTTGATCTCTTCCGTGCTAAGAAGTGTGCCATATAGATAATCCATGTCATCCATCGCATCCAAAAGGACATTTTCCATGACCGGGCTTCGGGCAACTCACACCAGGAATATGTTCGGGGTGCGGGTCTTTTGCACAGCCGCTAATGAGTAATGCTATCAGTAGTATCACTTTCCTCATACCATTCACCCTCATTTAAATGCTCATCCAATAACCTTGGATGGAACCCTATAGCCACCAACGCACCCTTGAATACCTCGATGTAATCATGCACCTGTATGTACCCTCTGCGCTCAATCGTGACGGTCTGCTTATCGTCTGTCTCTATTGTAATTCTCATACTAAATGCAGAGCAATCCTTCCCCGCCGAGTGTCGCGGAGGTATCCTTGTTTTCCTAGCGCCGTTAAGCCCACAGGAAGGACTGCTCTTAAAGTCATTTTATAATCTCCCACATATCCCTATCCAAATGCCTCACCTGCACACTCTCTCCCAACTTCAAATACTTACCGGGCTTGCACTTAAACTTACCATGCGAACCATCCCCAAACTCAATTAACCTCAGAAACCTATTCTTAGGCACTCCATATACCCTAGCCTCCTGCACAAGAGCATTCCCCGTACTCTGCCTTACCATCCCCTCAATAATACTTACCCTCTTCTCCTGGGCCTTGTCTATCATCTCATCGACTTCCGCCAACTCCTGCTCAACCACCAACTCGCCCTCCAACTCCTCCAACTTGGCAACCATCTTCTTGCTAAACCTCTTCAGACTGAACGCCATCCTCGCGGTACTAGGCTTAACCCCCATCATATCAGCAAACGCCTTCTTCGTAAGACCATGCCTCTCCAAAATCTTTCCCGCCCTTTCCGTGTCCATGTGTCACCTTCTGTAGTTTATGCATTGACCTGTCAACCCTTTTGTGCAAAAAAATAAATCATGGGTAATAAAGCCACCGTGAAAGCGCTCCGTAAGGACCTAAAAAACGATATCATCGATTCAGCCGCCAAAATAGCCATGAAGAAAGCAAATGCAGCTTCCGAAACCCGCAAGCTCCAGGCTAAGGCAAATGACCCCACAAAAAAACAAAAGGATATACAGGACTATACACGCCACTTCCTGCGCTACCGCCTGGAGATGACCGAGCAGGAATACCTAAACGCAGTATCCAACAAACTATCCGCCATAGTCGGAGACAATCTCAACCTCATCCACGAAAAACTCGATCAGATACCTCCGCAAAACCTCGCCTATACCCTCTCAGTCCTCTTCGACAAACTCATGACCATTAACGGCAGACCCACAAACATCACCGCTTCTGCCAATGTCAAACTAGGTGCCTCCGATATGACCCCGGATAAGGTACGATCAATCCTCAAGGGTGCCAAGAAGGCCACAGATTCCCTCCCCAAGGAAGCCTCCGAGGATAAGGTCATTGAAATATCCGATGAAGCGTAGAGGCTCCCTCTACGAACAAACTTTCTTCACCGAAGCCCTAGCCCGTAATCTCGAAGTATTTACACCCCTGGGCGATTACCTCCCTCAGGATTGCCTAGTCATGAACCAAGCGGGCAAAATCTTTAAAGTACAAATAAAAGGCACTAAGGATAAAGTATTTGATAAACCAAATAAAGGACAGGGCAGATATATGGTCACCACCGCTTCAGGCACTTCCAAGAAAATGACCATAGATTGCACAAAGGTCGACATACTCGCCGCATATATAGAAGCCATACCCACCTGGTACATAATACCATGCCTCGAAATAAACCAGGCCGTGCGTATATCCCTCTACGCTCATAACCCCTCCTCCAAGGCAAAGCACGAAAAGTACCGCGAGGCGTGGGATCTCTTTAAAACGCCCTAGAAACTACATACGGATACTGTGGGGCGCGAGGTGCGGGGGGCAGGATTGCGGGGAAACCATATGGCGAAAAAATTATGCGGGGTGGTGATGATAATACAGAATTAGCGCGGACGAGCGGCGACCCCCCTCCCCCCCTAGGTGTGGCTCGCGTCTCGATTTAGCGCGTGATTCTAAGTCACATGCTATGCTTTGGCGTTGAATAGCAACGATTTACGAAAATGCACGCTAGAAAAGCGGGGAAACATGCTTGGTTTTTAGCGGGTTTGCCAGGTTTGCGGGGACCGGGTTTGCTTGGTTTGCCGGGTTTGCGTGCAATCTGCTTTACATATGTATAGCAAATTCATTGATGGGGGAAGAAATGCATCACATTCGCATCGATTCTGCATTGGTTCCACTTTCCCGGCTTCCCAGGTTCCCGGTTCCCAGGTTCCGGCTCTTCCCTCTTTTTCGCTTGGTCCAGGTATTCGTTCAAACCGTTGGCCATATGGCCGGGAACCGGCCCGTTGGCCCGCGTTAGTAGGGACGCGCTTTTATATAGTTATAACCTACAAAACATTTTTTTGTTTTATTTGCTTGCTATTTGTTCTCATGTGTAGTTTATAGGGTACGGTATGAAAGAAAAAACTATGATTCCACCTAAACTATCAACGCCGGGTAAAATCGATTTAGCGCGGGCCGCGCTTGCAAATGATTTACCCTTACTCTCAAAACTAGTTGCGGCTATTCCTGGGGACCCGAGCGCGACAAATACAACTAAGTACTTTGCAACGGGATTTTTGACTTGGTTCGTGGACCAAAGCGGGCCAACGCCGTTTTCCGTATTTGCGGCGGCGGGAAATATGAAATTGCCATTTTACGCGTTTTCGAGTTTGCCCGGTTTTGATTGTCCGGGCGCGGGCGCTTGTTTGTACGGTGAAAATGAATTCACGCCGGATAACTTTGGCAAGGGATGGTGCTATTCATTTACCGGGTGGCGCTACCCGGCGGCGTTTTTTCGTCAATTGCAAAACTCTATTTTGTTACGGTCAAAAGCGGGCCGAGCAATCGTTGCAAGTGAATTTGCGAATATACCCGCCGGGCGTACCGTTCGCTTATATGTAGACGGTGACTTTGCCAATTTAGCTATTTTGCGTTTTTGGATGGACCAATGCAAATCTAGAGATGACATTACAATTGCGGGCCATAATGGAATTGCCGGCTACGGGTACAGTAAGTCATGGAAGCTTTTCCTTGAACTAGATAAGCAAGGGTATGAATGGCCCAAAAACTATTTGCTAAATGTTTCGAGCGGGTCCCGGTACGGTTCAACCGTAAAAGAAAAGCTTTTGCAATTGGATTGCACGCGCGGCGAATTTGTGGCGGTACCGGTTGCGAGAAAGTGGATAACTAGCAAGGCCTACCAGGATAAAGACAATGAAGGGTCCAAAGAATACCGGAAAGAAGTATTACAAGCGCTAAAGGAAGCGGGCCACGAAAAGAGATTTGCTTGTCCGGGAGCATGTGGCAATTGCATTGCCAGGAAAAAACATGCTTGCGGCGAAGGCCGTTTACGCGGCGTTACAATTGGCATTGGAATACACAGCGTTAAAGGATAAGAGAAATGAATTCAAAACTATTTAAGCAAATACCCGAACACGAAAAAAGCACTTGCCCGCATTGCAAGCAAAGTAAACCTAATTGGCTATTCTTTTATGATCGCGGGCAATGGAATTTTAATTTGTGCGATGAATGCGGAACATCTAAAGAGGTTAAAGAATATAGAAAAAAGAACAAATGAATAAGGAACAAATACGCGCTTTGCTTGGTCAGCTCATAAGCTTGCAAGCCATGATAAGAGAAATGGAAGAAAAAGGATTTTCATGGGATAAGATGCAATCAATAAAAGATAATTTGCGGCTTATGATTATAGACATTGAGAAAACACTCGATTGACGCGCTTCTAATCCAAACGAGAAACGCGCTTTTATTTATTTGAACAAACTACATACACACACACATGAATACACTATTTGAGTTAATACTATTTTTTCCCTGGGTTCCGGTTTTCGCAGTCATAGCCTGGGACCTTATCCAATACGAGAAAGGCGGGGACCTATGAAACACGCCAAAAACCTATTCGCGGAAGCGGTCAGTCAATTGATCGAGATGGGAGAGAAACAGCGGAAATTACTCCAGGAGAAGGAGAAAGCGGTTGATCATTCCGATCGTGAAACGATCTCGCAGATCCGCGCTAAGGAGAAACGCGCACATGTGAGGCTTACGGAGAGGGAGAAAGTGCAATTACATTTTAACTTCAACTAAACCACAAAAGGGAAAGAAAAACTATGATTACAACAAAAGAGAAACACGCCACACACACGCCAGGACCTTGGAAGATCGAGGATTGCACTCCAGGAGAAAACACGGGGTTGCGTTTCGAGGTAGGCACAAAGGATAGCGTCATTGCACGCACAACGGACGGATGGAAGGAAGCGCGCGCCAACGCGCGTTTGATCGCCGCGGCTCCGGAGCTATTGGAGCAATGCAGGGAGTTCGAGAAATGCCTTACGCATCTAATCAATAGCGGGGATAGTGGAGCAGACCTGGAGCGCGATAAACTCCGCGAGGTCCTCGCCAAAGTAGAGGGGGGTGAGGGATGAGACTTATTGAGGAGAAAGAGAAACCTATGACTGATGAGATGAAACAAAGGGTTATTCGCGTCATTAATGAATTAAAGGATTACTCAATGATTGATGAGCAAATTGAGGATTGGAAGAAAGTTGATGATATGGATGGCCCTCTAAGTTGGGCTTTGGGGGTCCGTATTGAGGTCAATGAATTGCTTGCAGATTTGGAAGGAGAAACCCATGACTAAACCAAACGAGTCCGACACAATTGCGCGCCTGGCGTTGGGCCTCCTCGTCTTTTTGGCGATGAGGTTCGCGCCCAGGGTGATTGAAGCTTGGCAAAAGAGAAAGAACATGAAAGGAGAAATGCGATGAAGATATATTTTGTCGATATAAGTGGAGCCGGAGAACTTAACTCACGCGGCATGGCTAAGTGCTTTGCAAACAAAGCGGAGGCCGTGAAGGCCGCAAAGCAATTTTGCAGAGAATCAGATGATACAGATTTCGAGCCTGAGATGATTAGGCCGATAGAATTTGAGAATACCAAGAAAGGTATCCTTGGTTTGATTGATTCGATTAAAGGCGATATCGTACAAAACTATGGCGGGGGTTATATAGAATAAGAGAAATCGCCAAGAAGGCACCTAGAAAGCGTTTTGATGTAAAAATCTGTCTAATTTAGCATACCCTACACACAAAAGCACGATTTGATGCCTTCCTGAGCTTCTATCGTGCTTTTTTGTATCCATCTGTAGTTTACCAAGTCTTTGATTCTTCTTTTTGACCTAGAGATGTTGTCCAATTGCCCGTACTCTTCTCAAATCCAAGCATGACCTTGAGATCAGTCTCTCCTCCACGGTTCTTTGCAATGTGGCAATTGATACGGTCTTTCGTTTCATCCACCTTGTCATCCACGGATAGGAGAAACACGCAATCGGCATCCTGCTCGATACTCCCGGAGTCTCTCAAATCGGAGAGCATGGGCTTTCTGTTATTGATCTCGCATTGTCTTGATAATTGAGAAAGGGCAAGCACGGGAATCTGTAGCTCCATGCTGATCTGTTTGAGGCTACGAGAAATGGCGGTGATCTCCTGCACGCGGGAGTCGTAACCCGGAGCGCTCACCAATTGGAGGTAATCGATCACCGCAAGCCCGACATCTCCTTTCACTCGCTCCTGGGCGAGAAAGGCGCGGATCGAGTCTAGCGTGGCCTTGTTGTCATCCTTGAAGGTTATGGGCCATCCCTGCATTCTCTTTGTGGCATCCTCGAGCTTCTTGCGATGGGCGGGGAGAAGATCCCCTTTCATGCGTGGGCGGGCAACCCCGCTCTCGCGGGAGAGTAACCGCCCGGAGCATTCCGAGGCACTCATCTCAAGGGATGCGTAGCTTGCACGGTATCCCCTCTTCGCAATCTCATGAGAGAAATGCAATGCGAGTCCTGACTTCCCTACTCCAGGTCTTGCGGCTAGGACATAAAGCTTACCCGGTTGGAATCCTCCGCTCAGACAAAAATCCAATCGTTTGAATCCTGTGCTTACTGCGGATGATTCTCCCGCATCGATGGAAAGAAACTCAGAATGTGCTTCCTTGGTGGCGGGTCCCACTTTTACCTGTCCCTTGCCTGACGCTAATGCTTTGGCTACCCTCAGATTAAACTCTGAGGCAATCTCATCTGATTGTTTATTCTGTTTGAGCATATCCGAGGATACCATGATTGCCCGTTCCACTTCGCGTCTGTTTCGCGACTCCACCAATTGATCCACATATCTCTCCACCTGTCCTCCGCCATACTTCTCTGCGAGTTCAAGAGCTTCCGAGGAATACTCAGGTAGCTCAATTGCCACATCCACCTCGTTTAACTCGGATCGCTCTGCGATCAAACGGAATATCGCTTGGTGCGCGGGCGAGGAGAAGTCATTCTCCGTTAAGCGCTCAACTGCGGTGGCGGTGGAGAGATTTGTGTCATCCCGGAGACATGCGGCTAGGACCGCTTGTTCTGATACCAAGAAATCCATCAAAACTCTTCCTCGTCCTCATACTCAGGAATTGTGACCTCCTTGAGAATAGGATCGTTATTTCCCTGTGGCATCTTCTCCTTGATCCATCTCCTGCACGCATTCCGGTATGTGGCAATCCAATCAGCCTGGGTATGTCCCTTCCCTTTTGCCCAATCCACGAAGATGGAAACCGCTTTCTCATGATCAAGTCCTTCCTTCTCAGCAATATCTTTTGGGGGGGCAAAATTAGAGGGGATCTTTGATGCCCTCGTTTTTGATTTCTTTTTTCCACTAACCGCGGATTTTTCGCTATATCTAATATTAAAACAATTGGAACAATTGTCGCGCACGCGCGAGGGATGCCGCAGATACTCCACCAGGAGTGGAGTAATGGTGGAAACTGCGGTAACTCCATAAAGATCACAATGCTCTTTCAAAAGATCACTTATCCATTGAGGAACCTTGATGCGCAGTTCTGTCTTTTTCTGTATTTCGTCTGTCATTATAATCCTAAAATTGTGCAAACAAGTCCTATGATAATTGTGAAAAATACGATCCCACATATGGCAAATAACATGCCTTGGGCGAGTAATTTGAGTGCTAATTTTATCCCATCCATCATGCCACTTTCTCCTTTAATTCTTCCCTCGCTGTCATCACTTTTGCGTAAACATTCTCAGGGTAATTTTTACCAATATACATACCAAACTGCTCCGGGCAGGAAGCTCCATCCTTATTCATAAAGAACCTAAATCTCTCCAACTTCTCTTCTAGTTCTTCTTTTACAATACACAGTGTACTCCTAGATTTTTCCCACTTCTCAGCTAACTTATTCAGGGATACACCATAAACCATGTTTGACATTAAAATGTCAGCTTCAATTGGCGTAAGCTGATCCATGAGAATCTGAAGAGATTCCTTTTCCTCAATCGTCAATTGCTTGGTATGCGATAAGAGCCTATCAGTCTCAACATCCTTGTAGTATGTGAGATTATTCTGACGCATCTTAAACATCTCAGGCCATTCGCTAATAACATCCACAGATATTCCTGCATCGAGGAATGCTAACTCCATCCTCTTTACCTCATTGTCTGTTGGCCTACGCTTTAAGTTTATAATCTCCCCTACTCGCGATGGCTCCATATTCATTTGCCTTGCAAGTCTCGATTGACTCCACCCAAGTTTCTGTAGCGCTTCCCATATCGCACCGTGCTTTATCTTTACTACTGCCGCTATCTTCATGACGCATTGTTTAGCATATGATGCCTCAGAATTAGAATGGCATCTGCTGTTTTTAATGTGAGTCCCTTGGTTGAGGGAAAGAACTGCTTGGCGTGGTTCATGAGCGCTTTCTTGCGCTTGTTTGAGGTTAGCCCACTTAGTCCACTCAATCCCTTTTGCCACTCCTGTGGACGCACCAGGACAAACGGAATCTCCAATGCCCTGAGTACGCCTTCCAAGAATCCGCATGATTTACCAAGCTTAAATGAGGTGGAACTAGGTATCGCCTTCCCCACAAAGGGAGGAACATGTTCCACCACAGCCTCGATGCTCGTCACATCCGGATGGTCTTTAAGGTCCTGCATATGCTCCACAAACTCGAAGTCCTCATCAAGAGTATGCAACGCAATCTTATGCTGTCCTCCCCATGCGATTGCGTACCCACCGGACTTACCGGGGTCTATCCCTATTGTAAGTCTCATGTTTCCTCCTCCTCGTCTCCGCAATCTTCCTCGAAGTGCAGGATGAGATCAGGATCGCTGACCGCGTCCATGTCTTCCTTCTTTAAATAAGCCACCACTTGGCACACACATGCTTGCAGAACAGTAAGTGCCGCAAATGTATCTGCTTTACTCAAATGCTCCATACTCAATTGCAATGCCTTTTCCATATGTTCGATCTTATTCATGCTGCCTTTCCCTCCGAGTCGCGTCTCACCGCATTGGCGAAATCAGTTATGTCTATGGTACGCCTGTTGCCTACCGTTACGCTATGTAGCTCGTATGATTCTATGATCCGGTAAACATAGGTACGACTAACCCCAAACTTATCCGCCAATTGCGAAATGTTTAATCGGTTATTCGTGATCTGCGATCCGAGATCCAAGGTTTCCACCATGTCGCTATACCCTGGCCATATGCCACTTGATTGGCAGGCGGCCCACAATTGGCACGCTCTTTCCATGTTGGAGAATTGCTTATTAATATCGCTCTCCTTGATGGTGTAGGCCGCAGTAGCGTATGGTGCTGTCTTCTCAACCGCAATGAATACGAACTGCTTGGGCTTTTCTCCGAGCAATCGCAAGGCGTGCATGTACCAACATGCCTGAAATAAGTACCCAAACTGACGCACACTCTTGGTGAATCCACGATTAGATGCATCCTGTGTGCTTTTTAAATCAATCACCACACCCGCGCCGGGGATATACAAGTCAGGTCTTACCTTGCACTTGGCACCTTCCATCTCAAAGTATCCCGTGCCTTCCACTACCTTATCAATATCCGCCATGTAGTGCCGAAGAACAGGATTATCCAATGCACTTCCCGCCATTTCGAGAATCAGATCGTAATCCGCAGGAGCGAGCCATTGCTTATCCGGTTCACTCTTTTGCATAAGTTCAAACGATTCCTTGTAGTGCTTGGTTCTCGGACCCTGCCCGTCAATCTCACTTGGTTTGACCGCAAACTCATCATCCAATTTCTCAGGCTCCAGGGTAGCAGTATGAAATCCACTCCCTATCACCAAGGCAGGACTGCTTGGTTTTGGATGATTCATATCATACCTCACCTTTGCGGGGCAGGTTTGTAAGAGACTCCACGCAGTCGAGCGAGATAACTCGCCCGACCCGTGGTACTCTGCGTTAGTAATACCATCCTTTAGCATGACAATCCTTTCAGTTGGGGATACTCGCCTTCGATGCCTTCAAGCATTGCACGAATCTCGTGGTCGCACTCACGCCATTGCTTAACCTTCTTCACCGCATGTGTCACATTGGTGTGGACTCGGTCAAACTTCTCAGCCACTTCCTCCTGGGTATTGCCCAACAGATACGAGTAGAACATCGCAATCTGACGAGCTAACGCCACATTCTTGAAACGATTACGGGAGTTGATCTCATCCACCGTGGTCCCCATGAAATCAGCCACTATCTTTTTTATGTCGCCAATCGCCATCAGAATGGGTCCTCCTCTTTTGCGTTATCCTCAGGTGCAGGAGTAGGCTCCGCAAATGGATCATCTCCGGTGAACAAAGCTTCGAGGTTTATCTTCATCGCTTTTACCGCCGCATTGATCTCATCGCTACGCTTCTTATGCGGGGATGGGGTCATCGCATAGGATGTTTCCAAACCTTCACCATTGCGGACAATCTTCAAGTCATACTTGCGTGGATCTCCCCAATCCTCATCCTTCGCAAGCGTGATTAACTCCTGGCGTAACTTCGCCTGAGTCAACTCTAGTATCTGAATACGCTCCTCGTCATAGTTATATACGAGCATCGCTAAGAACTGCTTTGGTTTTTCCTCAAAACTCATCGGAGCATCCTCGCCAATCTTCCAACGATGTGGTCTTCTTCCACCATCAGCGGAACTCGCCCAACCTAGCATACCCTGAATTACTCCACCATCATCGGAAGATCCAACTATGCGAAACTGATTCGCACCTTGCGTTAATTTCATATAATTACCGCCTCCGCTCGAAGAGCTTTGCGGAACATCTTTTATATTATCTAAGAATCCCATTATTATTTTTATATTATTTGTTATTTTTTTGTTGTATTTGCATGTAGTTATCTGTTTTTATTGTCCACATGGGACGACAAATACTTACAAAGCCTGTATCTCTGAGGCTTTCACCTTCAGTCAGAGAAAAAGTTAAAGCAGTTAGTGATAGCACCGGGCTTATGCAGGCCCAGGTATTTGATCTATTACTTCAGGCCGCCTGTAAGGCGCTTGATGAGGGGGCAGAAGAACATTCTCTCCCGCTACCCCTTCATTTAAAGATGGTAAAAAAGTAAGTAGCTCTTTAATCAGAACATCTATGCCCACCTTTGTGGGCGTTTCTGCTGTTATCGTAATTTCGTTCCCGCCTTCATGCTCCAAGCGAAGACCGTCCATTACCGATGTGGTATGTATTGTAGTCATCTGTAGTTATTTTTTCTGTGGTTTTATAACGCATTGTTTCTTGGGCAAGAAATTTTAAGTCCTACTTAAAAGCTCCGTTGGATCGTAGGCATTCCAACATACACACGGGAGGTGATCTCCACGCTTGAGTGACCGAGCGCTTTACTCGCCACAAAAGCATTATTCCCATTATTCCTCATCACCCGGTGACCGCAGTATTTCCGCAGACGGTGTACGGGGCGATCATCCACCACCCCGCACCTCCGCCTTAAAAAAGATGGAAACTCGCGCGTTATGCGGTCCTCCTGCACCGGAACGATTAAAGCATCGTTCGATGTTTTATGGGAGTTGATAAGTTCCCACCACGATGGATCGCAGGGACGATCTTGGTATTCACCACCGCTTTTGGGACTATGTATCCTTATCAGTTTGTTTCCATCGAAGTCTTCGTGCAGATCATCAAACCTTGCCCGTTGGATTTCACTACTCCGAAGACCCAATCCGTACGCTAATGCGTACATCAAATACATGTGAGGGTCAGACTCCTTCAGCGCTTCGCACGCCTCTCGGATCTTGTCCAACTCCTTACGGTTCGCATCAAATGGCGTGACCTGCACGCCCTCCAAACTCAACGCGATCCAATTACTAAACCATGAGGTATCAATACCTAACTGCTTATACCTCTTTATCCACGCCTTACTGAAAATACTTCTCGCCTGACGCATCTCGTTACTCCCGCGCCGAGCTACCCAATCATCGCAGATCGGAATCCCCGCTCCCGTTTTACTAGCAAATGCGGATATGTCTGAATCCGCAGGATCGATTCCGTAATGTTTCAGGATCTGATCCATGCGCAGAACATTATTGCGCTTGGTGCGCTCATTCGCCTGTCGCTTTGCGACTAGCGTTTGCGTTATGTAAGTCTCGAAGAGTTCCGAAATGGGCAATTGTTTCCGTACACCTTCAAAGCGAATAAATCCGGTTTGAGATATCATAGGGGTGCCGGATTGTGCAACATCTTCGGAATCTTGTAAAGTATACATGGCGTGAATTTTTTTAATATGTGGTTATTGCGTATTAAGTTACGCATTCACGACCAATGCTACTTGGTACCGGGCCGGGGACTCGAACCCCGAACCAATTGATTAAGAGTCAACTGACAGAAAACTTTATGTAAGTTGACAGAAAAGTTTATGTCACATGCTCCTAATCACATGAAGCGATGGAGCAGTAAAAACAATAGATTAATTTGATGTCAACATCTTTTTAAAAAAAAAGAACCGCCTCGGTTAAAAGACGGTCCTTAAGAAAGAAAAGGTACTATGATATACCTTGTGCTAAGACGCTACTTGCTGTCTTGGATTTTGTCAATCTTGCAGTAATCCTGCCTGTAGTAAATATGCGTTTATCCTAGTATCCAACTGCTTTTGTGGCTTTGGTCTTTTTTGTAAAAGGTATGCCATAAACTTAGGATCTTGTATTGCTTTTGTTAATACACCCTGGACTTTTAATGCGGGTACTTTCTCAAGCATTCTCTGCATAGCTCTTGATCCTGCTCCTGCCATCATTAAAGGTGCGCCTTGACCCGCAACAGTCTTTGCTCCCAATTGAGAACCTGACCATCTTGCAAGTAAGTTTATCACGCCATCTCCTGTGCTAATTATGGTATCAAGCTTACGCGGATCTGTTGCGGCATCTTCAAATATCTTAGCTTTTTCCGCAATCTTTGTGAGGTTCGCAGATTGTTCAGGAGTAATAAGCCCGGTATCTAACAAATTCTGTCTAAGCGTCTTATTGCCAACCTTATTATTCAATAATTGCTCCAGGTTATTACCACTAATCAAACCCTCAAGGTCACCTTTATTTATAGTTGCTCTTTTAGTTAACTCGTCAAATACGCCATGCCTTAATCCTTCAATTGCATCAGGATTTTTTGAGCGCTTTACGGTTCTTACTAAATCTTTAAAAGCGTCCGCTTGATAATTTGAGTCAAAAGCTTTTGTAAGCACTTCCGATAGATCGTCAGAACCTTTTGCAATCTGTGCGGCAAGACTCTTCTTCTCAATAAATGCCCTGCCCTTTTTAGCGGTATCCTGAAGTGTTGTGGCGAGTTTTACCTTCTTATCAACATCAGTAATATCATCGAGCATACCAACCTCACGCAATGTAAGTTGATTATTATCCACGAAGCGAGACAAGGCCGCAGGCTTTATTTGATTCGTGAATGGATCGATTACTTCTGCCGCCGCAGACTCCATAAAGTCGCGCTGTAACTTGTTAAGGACTTCCGTAGTCCTTCCCGTCTCCATTGTATCTACGGTTCTTTCAGTTGCTCGTTTGAGCGCTTGAAAGTTAAATGCTCTTTGTGCATCAGATGCCTGTCCTGCTTTTTCGAGAAACACACCAGGTTCTGCCTCTCTCAATCCACGGATAAGCTTTGTATTAAACTTCTCGTTTAATGACCGTGAGAACTCGCGAGCTACATTTGCAGTTGCATCAGTTACTTGATTTAAATCCTCAAGCATACCATCCGCTAATTTATTAAGCATTCTTGCGTCATTAAATCGCCCGGTGGCTTTAGCCTGCCTAGCTAAGTTTAACGCCACACTTCTTTTACGGAATAATTCTTTGGCACCAACTCTTACAACAGGCTTAAATCCCTGCCTTTGTGCTGTAGCGATGAAACCTCTACCAGGACGCTGTTCCAGGGTGGCATCTTTCCTTTTGATCAATCCCTGTATGAATCCTTCAAGTGGTTTCATTACTTGCTCATTGGGACTTATCTCATCCTTAATAGAGTTAAAAGCTTCAATAGTTTTCTTTGTTGGCGAATCTACGCCCTTATCAACCTCATCCCAAAGACGGGTTTCCATATTTCGGGCAATCTTCAATTCGTCATCAATTATCTGACGGGCCTCGGCACTTGCCTTTACTGCGTCATCTTTGTTTTTAGTAAGCACGCGACTTACGGCATTTACTGCCCTGTCCTGTGCTTTTTCAACCATCCCATCAAGCTTCTTATTGGTAAACTCTATCCGCATTGCCTGCGCTTCTTTCACCACCAATGGGTTAGTCGAGTTATTTAGCTTACGAATCTTTTTATTAAATTCATCAGCCGCCTTTTTGGTTTGAGTATTAATCGCAGTCTTTAATTCATCTCCTAGATCAGCTATAAGTTTGTTTTCTGTTGCAGTAAAGGCTTGCCTTGCTTGAGGATCTAAAGTGACCTGGGCGGTAGTACCTGATCCCTCGGCTCCACGCAATTGTTCGACCAAGTCACTCATTTTGCGCTCATCCACTTCGGGATCTTTGGTAAGGAATTGGTTTTGCTCTAAAATATCGCGAATTTTACGGGATGCCGCATCCTCGCGACCTGATGGAGTAAAACCTTCTAGCAATCCCTTGGTTTTACCACCTATTGTTCTTGCAGTATTTATGGGATTTACAACCCCACCAATGATTTCGGCAGGCATTCCAACAAATTCGTTTCCAGGCGCAACCGCCTCTGCGATTGCTCTTGCCTGACCTGCCCCTACTAAAGTTCCACCTTCAAGTGCCGCCATCTTTCCAGGGCTACGGGCAGTAGATTTAACCATATCGCTAGTTAAGTTTTTTACGATAGAACCTTTAGGGACAGTCTGCATTGCCGCTTGAGCAGGAGATAATCTGCTTGCCGCTCCAAATATAGGTGTCGCCATTCCAAGACCTTGACCTACAACCCGCCCGCCTTTTGCTAATGCTCGTTGATCAAAAGGTAACTCTTCCTCATCGCGATAACCCATACCTCCGGCAACCAAAGCTTCTTTAATTGACTCACTTCCCCCAAATGGTGCTTTAGTGTCAAGCCCCGCAAATGAAAGCAAACTATTTACAGCATCAACAGGGGCACCGATGATATCAGCTAAATACCCCGTATTGAAACCTTTTGCGGGAGCATCTACGAGTTGCAACATAGATGAAGGTCTATCTAATTGCTCGAATTTCCTTAAAGCAGATAAGGCTTTTGTTTTATTTTCGCCTACAATTTTACCTTCATCAATAAGTCTTACAACAGCCTTTGCTTCCTCTCTATTGTTAATAGTTGACATCTATCTGAACCTTTCCATCAATTCCTCATCTGAAAGACTACCCTGAGACATTGATTCATCTTGTTTTAGTATCCGTTCTAAGTCTTGAATTAAGACAGGAAATTCTTCTAGGTTTCTAGCCATTCTTAATTGTTGTGCTTCTGTTCCTAATTTTTTTCCTAATGCAGAACGATCAACCCTCATTTTTTCTGCAAGCTTGTTTGGTAATTCTCGTAGAGTAGCCCTAAACTCACCATCAGTCATATTTTCATTAGGTATAATTTCTTCAGCAGTCTTCTTTGCCCACTCTGATCCTCTTTCGCTATATCCTTCAATAAAAGCAGGCAGTAAGGCATTTTTTAGAGACTTGACCTGCGCTTTAGCGTCTCTTGACTTGTCGAAAGGTGTACCTAGATTTAAAAAGTCACCAATAGCGTTAACGCTTGATTTGAATTTACCTGTAATATCTCCCTGTGCACCTTCCTCTATGCTGTCCAATTTAAATAATGTTGAGTCAGTTGTCGGAGACCCTTTTATAAGTGCATCCATCTGATCTGCCTGATTTTTAAAAAGGTTTGCCTCTTCTAGTTTATTTTTAGTGTCTGCCTCTAGATTACTTATTTGTGCCTCAAGTTTTCTTCTTTCTTCGGATTGATTAGCACCAAGAAGGCCTATTTCGGTATTTAATTTTTCTAATTGAGCGGAATTAAGAAGCACTCCTTGCATAGCTACTTGTGTTTTTAATTTATTCTGATTAACCAACTCGTCTTTTGTTAAATCAAAAATATCATTTTTTCCCTTAATGCCGCGTGTTTGCTCTCTTAGTTGAGCAATATTTAAATCATTTATTTCTTTTTCCTGACGAAGCTTATCTCTTGCGTTTTCACTCTTTGCGGTAGCAATAAGATTATTGAGCTCTAACCCACGATTCATCAAAGTTTTTGCAGTAAAATTAAGACCTGACATAGCAATTTCATTATCTTTTGTCATTTCTCCTATAAGTGCTTGATTAGTGGCATCTTTTGCTTGGGCTTGTGCTAACTGCAGTTTGGGTAATTGAAACAATCTTTTTTCCTGCTCTTCAATGAACGCAACTTTCTCAACAGAGGATTTCTTAGGATCATTTAAAAACTCTTCCGCCATTGTTTTTTGCTCAGGAGATAATACTCCTGCCTGCACAAATTCACTCATGCCATTCATTGCAGACTTAATACGAGCATCAGCTTTCTTCTGCTTCTCCTTATTAAGCCCGTACTGCTGAATCATGCCTCCTATCTGCGCGCCCATGTTTGCGTACATTTGCCCTTGCTGTTGCCCTGCCCTCGCGATGAGGTTGGCGGCATTAGCGGTAGATCCGAGCGCGGATCCGTAGTTGCCTGAAAAGAATGGTCGTCTTGCCATGATTATTTGTCTCCTATTTTAGAGTCCATCCACTTGCGGATAATTCCTTTGAGGCGAGGTTTGTCGCTTATCCAGGATGCGAAGCGCTCGCCATATTTGCGGTAAAGCTCGAAGAACCATTGCGGAGATTCGGTGAACATCCACTCGCGGAACTGCATCCATGCGGGATTTGTGGGACCATACACTTCGCGTGCTACCCAACAGAAACCTCCGAATAATGTCCCACCTCCGCTTGCGGCGGCTCCGGCTCCACTTAATAAACCTCCTCCTAGTGCGCCTAGTCCGCTCATTATACCCGAACTTCTGCTTGCATCTGCGGCTACATTTGCGGCATACATATTTGCCTGATTAGCCGCCATGTTAGAGATGTATCCTAATCCCGCTTCCGGGTTAAGGTATTGCGGTCCTGAGTTTAGCCCGTAGCCCGCCTGTCCGAATACGGACTGCCCGGCTTGCAGACTACCTCCTCCACCCCGTCCAAGTAGCGCCTGGAATGGATCGAGCATATACTGATCTTCCATCCGTGCGAGGTTACCCACCGCATTGATGTAATTAGCTAATCCCTGCTGACGGAGTGTTTCGTTCAGACGCTCCGCATCCATTTCGGCACCAACGCCAAACTGATTAGCCTGTTGACGCTGTGCTTGGTTTGCCATTCGTGCCTGCTGAGTGGATTGCGCACCAAATGCGTTAGCCTGTTGATCCATCTGTGCCTGTGTAAGGTCTGCTCTTTGCTGTAATCCTGCCTGCTCACTCTCCTGTGCCATACCGCGAGTAATGTCGCCCTGCTGTAATCCTGCTTCCTGCCCAAGTACAGATTGTGCAAATGAGCGGTTTTGCATACGGCGAGCATTATCCTCCTGGACGCGAGCTTCCGCTTCTGCGATAGCACCGCTTTGATCAAATGTTCTACCCATGAGAGTCTGTCTCGCACGGGCGGCATTTGCGATCTGTGCTTGCTCGCGATCCGTAAGACCTGTGTCTAGTGAAGTCTTTGCATCTCCTAAAAGTTTAGAGCGTAGAGTGTCCTGATTATCTGCACCTGTTGCGAGTTGTCCCTGGAATTGTGTGTTTGCCGTTAACTTCAATGGATCTGCAACTTCTGCGGCATCCATCGTTGCGGCGGTTACATCGCCTCCATAGGTATCGGTTGTGGGTATTGTGACGGGTCCGCCTGATCCGCTACCTGTCTGAATCATCTCATCCACCTCTGTTGCCAACCCTTGATCCACATCCGCTTGTGTGGCTTTGCGTAATCCTGTGAGGTTTTCGCGCTGTTGCTCAAGCAGAAGACGGGCATCATCCAATCCGCTTGTAGCGGCGGGTCTGTAATCCTCCATTACTCCCTGATAGCGATCAGATAAGCGCTCAACATCCGCCAGGTCTGCCTCGCGTTGACGGGATAAGTTACCTCGCTGTATATCCTCTGCAAGGGCGGAGAGTCCAAGGAAATTACCATCTGCATCAAAGCCTGCCTGGCGGTCTGAGGGTAACCCCGTTGCAGGATCAATCGCATTACGACTGTCGCCGAGAAGATTAATCATGCCGTCCCCTGAAAATGAGGCGGGTATTGTTTCCGTCTGTCCCGCTTTTGATTTATCTACGATTATGTTTCCGTTTGGATCTTTACCGTAAACAGGGACTGCGTCTTTGGGCGGGATTGTAGTTGTAGTTTCTATTTTATTTTTAACAACCTCCCCATACTTTAAAGTTGGATCTTTTTTTAGGAGTTGGACATCTTTTAAATCATCGGCATATCCCTTAATAGAAGATGACTGTTTAAACATTTGTTCAGGTCCACCGGGGATGGCATCAAGCTCACGATTCAAGCCATTCATATTTAATGTGGATGTAACATATTTTTTATCAACTACTTTTCCACTCTTATCCTTAAACTCTAAAACACTAAGATGGTAATCAGTTCCTCTAGCCCCACCACCTATAAAGAAGCCACTTGTTCCTTTTTCCTGTGTTGTTGCATTTCTAAATCTTGCTTCAGGCTCAATTGTCCTAGTGGTAGTTGTCGCTTCCTTACCACCCTCGTATCCAACGACCAATCGACCTTGATCATCGTAAGTACCGCTAGTTGACTCCTGGCGTGTACCCAACAATGTCTGACGCAGAACATCCGTATCCGTCTGTGCTGTCTTCTTACGGATATTCTCTTCGAGCGGGAGGAGTCCTTCTAATCCGTCAGGAGCTATCTCAGCAAAATCTCCTGTACCCGTGAGTAGCTCGACCTGTGCTTTGAGAGCATCTGCCATGCCCTCGCCGTAGCTTGGTTGTTCAGGATAGTTGTAAGTTGGTGATCCGCCGCCCATTATTTATTTCCTCCGATTAATTCGATTAAAGTCGTACCATTTAATTGGTCTTTTTTTCAGTTCACGCATCCATCCAACAAAAGGTAATGGGTATGGTATGCGTGAGATAAATTCTTTTATACTGTCCTCCCCTATAGCGGTTCGCACATACCATGCATCCGCTCCAGGTGGATTCCATTGGTCGTCAGGATGTGTATCAATGTCCGTCCTTACTGCCTTACCAAGAAGTAGTGTGGTAGGGGTAATGAATACATATCCGTTGGCAGAGTATGCCGATATATCCGCAAACATATTACCGCCTGTCTTATCGTAAAACCTCTTAGCTTGTTCTAGTATGTTCATTCTGCCATTAGGTATTCGTCTGCATCGGTGGCGCTCACCGCACTTCCGAGGTTTACGCGCAACCAATTCGTGCCGTTATCGACGGCAAGGCACGGGTTGCCACCATCGCCATCGCTGACATATATCATCCTGCCCGTTGTTCCATTTGCGGGTAGTGTGCTTACGGTGAAATTCTCCAGGGTAACGGAGGTGGCGGAGATGGAGTCTACGGTGACGGTAGGCTCGCCCAATTGATTAAGAGACGCGGCATCGGTCTCCACGCCTGTGGCGAAGGTAAAACCACGGGTAACTGTGGCGGTGATAGCCACTATGCAATCTCCCTCCTCGCATTCGCTCCGCCCGCTATCGCTTCTAGCGATACATGGCGAAAGCTAGGCCGCCCGGCTGTTACATCTACTTCTACGCTCGCGGCGTAACCTCTCGCTCTGCCACTGCCAAAGCGTATCAGTTTCTCCTCGCTCGTTGTCGCATTCTCGGTGTGTACCGTGTTCGTCCGATCCGGGTCTATTGTATTGACCTTGATCGTGAACTGATCCCCGTTGCTCACTTCGCATCCCAACTGCCCCCTCTTCCAACTCTTTACATCGATATTTCCGAATGTGAAGGAGCGGGTCTTCAGCCTGGCACTTATCGCGGTGGAGGTGGTGCTTGCGCTCCCTACCGTTCCCGTGATGTCGGTGGTGCCTTCCTCGATTAAATGCCATCCCTTGTCGTTGACTGCAAAGAGTCTGCGCTTGGTGGGATCGCTACCATGTAATACGGTGACGAAATCATCTATTACAAATCCTGCGGGGAAGGAATCTACTGAAGTCCATGCTGTATTAAGGATATCATATACTAAGATTTTATTATTATCGGTGGATGAACCTGTGGGGACTGCGAGGTAATACTTATTATCAAATACGATACCACATGCTTTGTCCGCAGAGGCGAAGTTTACTTCTTTGAATTGATCCTGTATCGGGCGGGATAGCGGGATTGCTTCTCCGCTTACCTTCGAGATTGCGACTCCTAATCCTTTGGCGGGGTCTAAGCCTTGTTGAAGGGTAAATACACCATCATCGGATAGGAAGTATATCTGCGGACCACTCGCGGCTATGCTCTTGCGGGCCACGCACCCCCGTTGGCGGGTAATCTCAAAGACTCCTGCCGCAGATGATATTGCCACATTGTTAATCATGTGGATCGAGTTGCGGAAAAATACGAGTAACTGATTCTCCAG
>Ga0208645_1001311_pt1 | contig 22177 bp, 29 predicted proteins | sample VirMetDEL_Sep_01_FD_184519 | JGI IMG/M metagenome (GOLD analysis project Ga0208645, IMG submission 184519) | Aqueous microbial communities from the Delaware River and Bay under freshwater to marine salinity gradient to study organic matter... | ecosystem: Environmental > Aquatic > Marine >... | reverse complement strand
TGAATAATGGTAACTTAGTACCTATATTGATAAATCCAGGTAGCTTTGAAATTTATAGTACAGAAAACAATATGTACTTTGTAGAGTTTAGTTACACTTATTCTGAAAAAATAACAATGCAAAAAGCATAACATGGCAAATATTAGTTACGAAGCAAATAACTGTGTTTTAGAAATAGGTACAACTGTAGGTTCAAGAGAAATATCTTCTCAACAACAGGTTGGTACTGAAACAATAACTAAATATGAAGGCTGTGTAGATATAAATGATAGTAAAGATGAAGGATTTAATGATGGACAAGGTAATATTGGGCAAAGAGTTGTTTATACTGGTAACGTACCAACTGTTGCTAGTAATTTAGGGGGAACACTTCAAGAGTGTTATGGTGTAGGTAACATACAAACACAAGGATGTGCTTTAACATATTTAAACACTTTTAATAATAACTCTTTTCAGCCAGGTAGCAATCAAGATGATGACAAGTTAATTGTTTTAAGTTTATATGATGACAATTTAGTTCCAATTAATATGCCTAGTATAAATCCAGCAATAACAGCAGGAGGTTCTAGGTACGAGCCACAGAATGGCGTAAACAACTCACATAATCCACAAGGTAGAGCAATATACTTTGTAAATAACGACCAAACTGCTGGAACAGGTGCTAATGTTACAGATAGAGAGGTTACTTGTTTCGACATAGTTCACGACTTTGCAAATAATAACATACTTTTAAGAGGTAATGGTTCAGATAGAATTGTAGACTACACAACACAATGTAATCAACTTTGGATAAAACCTGAAAGTCATTCTTACTATATATCTGCTTATAAACATTCAGGTGCTTGGGATAGTTCAGGAGGCTCTAACAACCCTTTTTATTGGGTTGGTGGTAGCATTAAGGCAAAAACACATATAGGCTCTTACGAAGGCTCTATTTACAGAAACCCAGCTTTAGGCACTAAGATTAATGACTGTTTTAACAGTGATGGCTTGTTAGGCATAAGTAGTCAGGCTTTTGGTATAGGTGCTGGACTTGAAAGTGCCGACCAATATGAGGTTAGAATATCTGTGTCTTCTATAATAAACGCTAACATAAATGTTTTTGAAGGCTCTCCTTACAACAATCAAATAGAAACAGGACAGGCTGGTAACTTGACAATAACATCTCCAGGTGTATATTCTTTTTGTTTAGGTGCTTTAAAGAGAACACATACCTTTGGAAATACAGCAACTTATGGTGGTGTTATAATGATGGATAATGGCAAACACTTTCATCCAGCAAATGGCTCAATAAATATTTTAGAGGCTTTTGCTATAAATGAAGATTTACCTGCAAGATGCACTATTGATTTTATAGAGATAACAAAAAAAGATACAAAGATAAGTAATGAAGAAGTGCCTGTTTATGTAGACAACTCTTACACTATAGATGATATACAGTGGGAATACTTAGATATTTTCAAAAGTGATGAGCTGCCTTTAGCTTTAACATATACTATAGGTAACTTAAAAGATTTATCTAAGTCTAATACAGGTTATAGTAAAACATTTGAAATACCTTCAAATAATCGCAACAATCAAATACTAGACCCAATGTTAGCTGTTGGTGCTGTAAGGGAAAACATAGACTGGAAGCCTTGTAGAATATCTGTAGATGGTGTTGTAGTGTTTAAGGGTTTGATGAGGGTAGAGAAAGGTATTACAGGTAAAGGTGGAGCTTACTCTTGTCATATTTTAGAAGACTCAATAGATTGGGCATCATTAATTGATGATAGACAAATATGTGATATTGCTTTTGGCGATGAAGTTCCTAAAAAGAAAAGTTGGCAATCTATACTAACCTCTTGGTTTCACACTCCTCATAAATCAATAGGTGAAGAAAGTTTTGCAGATTTTAAAAACGACCCTACAAGAAACTTGTTTGGTGGTCAGTACAGCCTTCCAGGATATTTTGGAGAGACAGAAGCCTTAGTTGAAAAAGACTATATATATGGATTAGTAAACTATGGGGAATGGTACGCACAATCTGTAAATGCAGGAGGTGCTTTTGACTATAGTCATGGTTCAAATGACTTTCATCCTTCTATTTTTGCATATAGAATTGTAAATAAAATTTTCGAAAACATTGGCTATACTATTCAGAGTAATTTCTTTGAGTCCGACACATTTAAAAGACTAGTACATCCTTATACTTCAGGTGAAGAATATAGAGATACTAATGTTTTTGGTGAAAGTGGTAGTTCGGCTGTTCATGTTGGTTTTGCTCCTAAAATACCTTGTGGTGGTAATTTTGAAGCTGGTGGTAAAGTAAGTCCTGGAAACAATCATGTTTTTTATCCTAATATAGTTCCTGGTTCTGATGAAGGTAATAATTGGGGGAGTAACTCAAGCCAAACAGGATATACAGCACCTTTTGCTGGTAACTATTATATAGGATGGGGTCTTGAATTATATATTAGTTCTAGTGTTTTTAACGACAATGGAGAACTATACGCTGAAATTATGATTAATGGTAGCGTTGCTGACCCTAACTATGTTTGGAACAGTGGTCTTTGGGCAAGTGTATCTTCTAATCAAGGTCAAGTTAATAATGGTTTGCAACAAAGTGAAACAGCTACTGTGTACTTAAATCAAGGAGATGTTGTTTCGTTAAGAATAAGAGGTGATAACCCTACAGGTTTTATTATAGGTTATTCTATGTGGTGTGATGTTTCTAATATTTTATTAGATATTTATCCATTGCCTTCAGCTATTGTGCCTGAACAAAATGTTAATTTTAACAAGATATTACCTTGTACTAAGCAAAAAGATTATTTAAAAGGTCTTACAGAATTGTTTAATTTACAATGGTTAGCAGATAGAGAATCTAGAACAGTAACTGTTGAACCTTATGATGAGTTTTTTGGAAGTGGTAAAGTTTTGGATTGGACTGATAAATTAGACCATACATCTTGGACTGATAAATTTATCGCTGAAGAATTAGCTAGAGATGTGCTATTTAAGTATAAAAAAGATAGTGGAGACAAGGGTATTGAGTCTTTATATAATTGGAGAGAAGAAAATGGATATAACATTTACAAGTCTTATGAGTTGCAAAACGAACAAAGATTTAGAAAAGATAGACTTGAGTTAGGAACAACAATTTTTCATTCAACATATAGGTTTAATAATTATGGCAATCAACCTAATCCAAGTCAATATCCAGCAGGTCATCCTACTTTGGCTAATGCTTATAAATGGGGTGATTTAACTTGGACTGATCCTTTCTTAAATAAAGACAATCCTTTAATGCCTGTTATTTGGACTAAAGAAGAAGGGCATATTAATCAACAACTAAGACCTGAATATACACCATCTCCAAAGGCAAGTATAAGAATATTAAACTACTACGGAATAACAAGCTGTTCTAAATGGAAGTTTGCAAAAGCAGATGGTAATTTACAAAACATGGGGGTTTATCCTCATTTAGGTTGGATTAATGGCTGGTCAAAAGGGGTTGCTATAGACCCTTACAACTTGTCTTGGGATGATTATGATGACGGAAGTGGTTTTGTTAGTCCTGGTTTGTTCACAAAGTATTGGAGAAACGCTTTTAACAAGATGTCTGGTGGTGCTGCTGTAAGAACCTGTAAGATGGCTTTATCTGCTGTAGATATAAATCTTTTCGATTATAGAGACATAATACACTTAAAGATAGATGGTGTTTCGACTTATTGGACAGTACAAGCAATTAAAGACTACAAGCCTAACCAAAGAGTATTAACTACTGTAGAGCTTATAGAATGGAAGCAAGACAACAACTACGTTGGAAGTAGCACTAAAAAAACTTCTAATAAGATTGACATACAGGAAGAAGAGGATACTAGCAAAGAGTATAAAGCCTCTGTAAATCCTGTTGCTTATGAACCAAAAAGTAATTTAGAACGTATAGAAGATGCTATAACAGTTACAGATGTTGGTGATGTTAAGTTGTATGGTGGAGAAATAATAGTAGAAGAGGAAAATGGTATGATATGTACTTTGGTTTACACAGATGGAGATTGTGTTGAAAAACTATATTTACCTAAACAAGCAGATGATGACAACACTAACAACAACAAAATAAATTACAACAAGTAGCATGGCTAAGAAAAGAAAAAAGAAAAAAACAACTTATAATAAATAGATAATGGCAAAGACTACAACTTTTTATGAGTTTAAGGCACAGCTTAAAGACCTTGACCTATTAAATGCAAAGCTAAAAGAAGCAAAAGTAAACCTTGCTGGATTAAAGAAAAACACAGCAGAATATGCTGCTTTGAGTTCACAGATTGGTGGGATTACAAAGCAAATAAATAATAATAAAAAAGCTATAACAGGATTACAACAAGGTGGTGAGGCTTTAAATAGAACAGGTAGCAGAATGGTAGGTATATTTAAGTCTGCAAGTATTGCTATTGCTGCTGCATTTGCTTTTAGAGCAATTATTGGAGGTATACGAGGTGTCATTACTACTTTTTCAGATTTTGAATCACAAATGGCTGCTGTACAAGCAATCTCTGGTGCAACTGATCAAGAGTTTAAAGCACTTAGTGATTCTGCTCAAAAACTTGGTGCTAGTACAGTTTTTACAGCTAAACAAGTTGGTGAGTTACAAGAGGCTTATGCAAGGCTAGGTTTCACAGCAGAAGAAATTATATCAGCACAAAGTGGTACTATTGCTTTAGCTGCTGCAACAGGAGAGTCATTAGGTAGTTCTGCTGAAACTGCTGGTTCTGTTTTAAGAGCGTTTGGTTTAGAGGCAGAGCAAACAGGTAATGTTGTTGATGTTATGGGTGCTTCTTTTACTAGTTCTGCACTTAACCTAGAGAGGTTTACACAATCAATGAAGTTTGTTGCTCCTATTGCTAGAGAGGCAGGTTTTACATTTGAAGAAACATCTGCACAACTTGCTATCTTAGCTAATAATGGTTTGTCAGGTTCTTTAGCAGGTAATGCACTAAAAAATATATTTTTAAGATTAGGTGATTCTAATTCAAAGCTAAACAAATCTTTAGGTAGAACTGTACAAGGTTTGCCTGATATGATAGATGCTTTAAGACAAATGAAAGATGAGTCATTTGGTTTGACAGAGGCAACAGAATTATTAGACAAAAGGTCTGCACCTGCCTTTCTAACATTAATAAATAATATAGAGAACTTAGAAGAACAACTAGATGTTCTAAATAATGCAGAGGGTGCTGTATCTAGAATGGCTGCCATAAGACTTGATACATTAGAGGGTGATTTTACATTATTAAAATCAGCTAGTGAAGGTTTAGGTGTAGCTATAGGTGAAGTATTTAATGGTGGATTAAGAAATGCTATAGATTCATTAACAAGATTTTTACAAGGACTATCAGAAAGTAGTAGTGCCATGACTGCTATAAGAACAGTTTTTGGTGGCATAACAAACGCAGCAATAGCTTATGGAGTTGCTTTAGTAGCACTAAGAGTTAATACTATTGCTACTAGTACAGCGACAACTAATTTTGGTAAATTTTTAACATCATTAAAAGTTAGTTTAGATGCTGCAAGGGCTGGTACATTAACTTGGGCTACTGCTATGAACACATTAAGGGCTGCTATAGCAAGTACAGGTGTAGGTCTTTTAATTGTTGCATTAGGTTCTTTAGTAAGTTATTTAACACAGGTTGATGAAGCTACACAAGCTGTTACTAGAAGCCAAGATAGAATGAATAGGTCTTTTGAAGAGGATATAGAAAAGGGTATACTTTTAAATGAGAATAGTCAAGAAAGACTAGACTTGTTAAGAAAAATGAAACAAGAATACCCTGAACTTATTGGTAACATTGATTTAGAAGTTGCAAGTAATGAGCAACTTTTAGATATATTGAACTTGGTTAATAAAACTAGGGTTGAAAGAATGGCTCTTGCACAGGGTCAAGCTAATATTGATAAATTAGCTGAAGAAGCTGCCGAAGATGAATTAGAGTTAAGAAGAGATATTCTTGACATAGAAAAAATGGTTTCATCTACATCATCAACTAATAGCCAACAATACATAGCCTTTTATGATAAACAAATAGAAAAATTAGAAGATAAAATTGTATTAATACAAAAAGAATTTGAACTAGAAGAAAAACAAATATTAGAGTCTTTAAAGTTTTATACAAATAGTATAAAAAATAAACAAGAATCTGATGAGGTTTATCAGGCTTTAGCATTGCGTGGAGAAAAGACTTTTAGGTTTAATTTAAGAGAAGGGTATTTAGAAGATTTAGAAGATTATAGAGGTTTAAGTAGACAAAAACAATTAATTGCTATAGATGAAAAGAAAAATGAGATAGAACAAATAGACCAAATAGTAGATTATAGAAGGTTACTGACTTTAAAAGACAAAGGAACTGTTGAACAAAAAGAGCAAGTCAATAAAGAAATAAAATCACTTGCTAAGGATATGGGTACAGAGTTGGTTCTTAGGGCTAATAATTCATCAGAATCTACAGCTAAATTAGGTATTAAACTACAAGAGTTAAAAAAATATGTAACTCAATTAAATGCAGCATTAAAGAAAAACAAAGATGATAGTGGAGACACTATATTTGACCCTGCAAAACTTAGAAAAACAGAAGATAGAATTAAAGAACTATTAAAGTTAAGAACTGAAAACATAGTTGATGTAGACAAAAAAGAAGAAGATAGAATAAAGGCAAGTATTGAAAAATTAGAAATTAAGTACAATAAAGAAAAAGAACTAATACAAGCTAATATAACTGATATTACAGACCAGCAAACTCTTTTAGAAAATGGTGATAATAAATCTACAGCTAAGTTTATAAAGCAAAACAGAAGTAAATATAAAGCATTAGAACTATTAAGTGCAAGTTACTTTAACAATTTAATTGGTGGTGATAAAAAATACACTGAAGAGAGGAGAACAGTTTTAGATGCAATGTTTGCTGAAGAACAAAGTAAAAAAGCTACTAATGATAAGTTGTTTGATGAACTATATAATTCTGAAGTAATACAATTAAAGCAATTAGCACAATTAAGAATTATAGAAGCTAGACAAAACGAGCAAGAGGTAGAAAAAATAAGAAGAGATTTTGCAATGCAAACGACACAAGGTTTGTTTCAAGAGTCTAGAAAAAGACTAGATCAGTTAGAAGATGAAAGGTTAGAAGAAATAGCTGTACTAACTAATAGCTACAATCTAGGATTAATTGGTTTTGAAGAATATAACAAAGAGCTCAATAATATAGATAAAAAATATGAAGATGAAGAACAAGATTTAAGAGAAAAAAGAATAGCGAAAACTATTGAAATGTATAACCAACTTTCTACGTTGGCACTAGATTTCTTCAACAATAGAGCAGAACTACAACAACAAAAGATACAAGAAGAATTTGACAGAAGTTCAGCACAAAGAACTTTAGAGTTTGAAAGAGATGTAGAGTTAGCAGAAGCTAGAGGTCAAAATACAGAGGCTATGAAAAGAGCTTTTGACAATAGGGAGATTGAGCTAGAGAATCAGAAAGAGGAAAAGCTAACTGCTATAAAAAGAAGGCAGTTTCAAATGGATAAGATAAATAGTATTATTCAGGCAACACTAGATGGCTACGCTGCAATAGTAAAAGTAACAGCACAAACAGGTTTAGCTGCAATAGGTGCTGCACCAATTATGTCTGCTTTCGTTGCTGCACAGGTTGCTGGTATAGCTTCTCAAAAGTTTGTTGGAGAACAAGGTGGTTTAGTACCTAATGGTTTAGAGAAGTTCGGTACAGGAGGAATGGTTCATGGTGCTAGACACGCACAAGGTGGTGTAAAGTTTGCTGTTGGAGGTACAGTTGCAGAACTAGAAGGTGGTGAGGCTGTAATTAACAGAAGGTCTACAGCTATGTTTAAACCTGTTTTAAGTGCAATGAATGTTGCTGGTGGTGGTAAAAAGTTTGAGCAAGGTGGTATAACATCATCTACAATAGCTGCCACAAGAGATATTCAAGGAATGATTACTCAAAGAGAAATGACACAGGCTTTAGCTAATGCAATTAACACACAAAAGGTAATTGTAAGTGAAGCAGATATAACTGATTCACAATTTAATGTTGAAGTTCAAGAAAGTTTAAGTACAATTTTTTAATAATAATATTTTATATTTGTATATGTTTAAAGATTTAAGAAAATTATTTTGGCAACTTATTATTGGTAAAGGTGTTAAGTTTGCGACACAAAAAAAGTTTGAGAAAAGATTATCTATTTGCAGAAGCAACAAGTGTGGTGTATATCAAAAACCACTTGGTATAGAGTCTTTAGAAAGATGTGGCGATTGTGGATGTTTGCTACAGACTAAAAATAGAATTGACGAAGATTTTATTAAATGTCCACAAAACTATTGGAAATAAATGCCAAATCGGAAAGAGATTGTAGAGGAGTTTCTTGACATCGTAAGACAAGAGTCTATACTAAGATGGGGAGAAGATTTCACAGTTAAAGATTTGGTTTATCATTTAATTGAAAATGGTATAATTGCACCTAAGTCTTTAAGAAACTATATGATGTTTAGAGATTACGATAAATTTATAGTTGTAAATGAAGGTCATGTAGGTCATACATTTATGGATATTTCTGTAAGGCACGACTTAACTGAAAAACAGTGTCGAAATATTATTTACAAACAAAGATATAAAACAGAAAAGAGTTATAATATTAAGAAAGAAGAAGGTTAGTTAATTTATAAAACTCTATACAACCCTCATTACTCCATATTTTTCTAGCATACACTGTATGTATGTGTGAGTCTTCCTCTAATAAGGCATCCATAAGACCTTTTAAGAGATTATCTATGTCTGGTCGTTGTTGGTGGTCAGAGAAAACCATTTGAGCTTTCTTAGCGTTGCTCCAAGACTTAGGCATTGGGATGTGAAACACGCAATATATTTCGTTACCTAACTTAAAGTTATTATCCCAAGCCCAATCTTTTATATGGTCTTTATATTCCCAATACTTTAGAACTATTGGTCTTTTCTTCCAAGAATCAGCTCTAGTCATTCTAGGCTTTGCCATTCCTGGATAAGGGTACTTAATCATTTTTAGTAACCTCTTCTACTATTTTATCTAAGTCCTGTATAGGCTGTGTTAATATTTCAAGATTATATGTGCCATCATAAACAACTCCAACCACTCTTACATTGCTTTCAGACTCTATTTTTTCTATAGTATCTTTTAAATCATTTCTTACATATAGCTGACCATTGGCGTTACCAACGACATTTAAGTCTACCATAACCCTATACTTACTATTATTTATGATTTCATTTGCCATTTTCTAAATCTTTATTAATTTTTAAAATATAATTATACTTCTCTAAACACTTTCCATGTACAAGTTTACCATCACTAGCTTTTCTATGGCTACAGGCACAGCCTTTTAGTGGCTTTTCACATTGTGGACAATCGTTTGTTTTACTCTCCTTGTTCATTTTTGTACTTATCTTTTATTTTGTCTAGTATATGTTTCATCCTAGACTCTACCTCACCATCTATATCTTTACGATAAGTTCCCCAATCACCAGGAAATACATTTAAGCCTTTACGTCTTTGTTTTTCTTCTTTATTAGCTTGTCTTCTTCTTTCCTTGTAATCTTCAAAAGATTCATTTTTTTCTCTTTTCATATTCTTCTATGTTCTTTATAATATTGTTTAGTTTAAAACCAAGCAATCTAAGTAAAAATCTTAACATACTTTAATTAATTATTTGTTTCTAATATTGATTCTATAGATAAATCACATATTTCATCAAGCTCCATACCATCTTCATCCATAAGAATATCCTCATACATTCCCATTGTATACCATTCATGAACTATACTTAAAACTTCTAGTTCAGACAAATTATATTTTTTTATTATATCGTATAACATTAGTTTGTTGTTTTATGATTATCATCATCATTGAGTATTGCATATATCTTTGGCTCTATTTCTTTTATTTTGCGATATATAGCTCTTACATCTTTCATTACCTCTTGTCTTTTTGATTTAGAAATATCTGTTCCTGTTACAGAGATAACTAATGAATGTGCCTTTTCTAGTAGATTACTTGTTCTCTTTTTCATTTTCTATTTCTTTTTGTAAATTAGCTAAAGCCCTCCATGCTACTTTTGCAGAATGTCTAACACCATCTGTGTCTATTGTACCTGCATCTAATAAGTGTCTTGACAAGGCATCTAACTCATCACCACTTTTACTTCTATCCCAATGCAAGGGTTTATCAGGATTGTGTTGTTCTTGACCTACAAAACTGCATTTAGCAACTTCAAGTATTGCATCTGGAAAGTATTTAAGTACACCTGTATATACAGGCTTTTCTTTTCTGTCTTTAGAAACTAGTCCTAATTCCTCTTTTGACAATTTCATCTTTGGGTTTATCATATTTGTAGTTTTAAGTTTTTCTTTAGTTGATGTAGGTGTCCATCCATTCCTACCTTCCTCGTAATAATATTTATTATGCTTAGTAGTTTGTGAATCCATATTGTCCTTCTATAATGTAATCATTAATTTTAATATCAACTTCATTTTCTTTCTTTCCTATTTGATTTAAAACCTTTGGCTTTATATATTCTAGTATTTCATCTTTATTTTCTGACAAAGCAAAGGTGTCAATATAACCTGTTTTAATTTTAGCTTTTATGTAGCTGCTAGTTTTAGAGTTTCTATACTCAAACTTTACTAATACTCTGTATATTGGTTTTGGCATACGCTTTCAAAGTTATTATAAAAATCGTTATAAAAATATTTATTTAATTAAGTTATTAAGAATCGCTTGTATAACATCTACTGTTATGCTGTTTCCACACTGCTTATATCTTTGTGTGTCGCTAACACCTTCTGTGTGATGATCAGGAAAACCTTGTAATCTTTCACATTCTATAGGTGTTAATCTTCTTATGTTTTTAGTATTAATTAAATGATTTCTTTCACCACCTAAATTAGCTGATAAAGCAGGAGATATACCTTCTTTAGCATAAACTCTATTTTGTTGATATGGTTGTTGATTATGGCTTTCTTTAGATTTATTTAATTGTACTACCTCATCTACAAAACATGGTATATCACCACCTACTTTTATACACTTAGAAATTTTATTTATATCCATAGGTTTTCTTTCTTGAAAGTTACTTTTAAATATACCTTGCACCATTCTTTCACTTAAAAAATACTTAGAGTCTACTTTTTTCTGTAAAATATCTTTAAGGCGTAATTCTAAAGGTTTACCTTTTGGAAATCTAAAATTATTGTCCTGATCATCTCTTATACCTACTATAAATATTCTTTCTCTATTCTGTGGTACACCAAAGTCTTTTGTATTTAAAACTTCATAATGTACATGATAGCCAAGATTATCAAAATTAATTATGGAGAATTGATTGTTTTCTGTTTTACTTAGGCAATCTAATATAGTCCTTAGTGTTTTACCACCTTCATGATTTACTAAGCCTTTAACATTTTCTGCTATAAAATATCTAGGTCTATGTTCGATAAGATAATTTAAAGCATTATAAAACAAAGTACCTCTAGTGTCATCAAATCCACCTCTCAAACCTGCTAAAGAAAATGCCTGGCAAGGAAACCCAAACACTAGTAAGTCTACATAAGACAAATCTTTCATATCTAAAGTAGTTATATCATCATACATTTTTTTACAAGGAAAGTTTTTTAAATATGTTTCTCTTGCATATTTATCTATATCACAAGCAAACTCTATTTCGTGTTCTATCCCTAAATTAACTAACGCTTGTTCAGGGCTTCCTATGCCACTAAAAAATGTACCTACTTTAATCATGTATGTATTTATCTTGGAATTTTTTTATAATCCTAAAATATTCAGTTCTAAAATAATGTAGCTCTCTTTCAAGCATTTCTATTTCTTGTTTAGTTCTATATAAAACTACGATAGTTCCTAGTATAAAACCAAAACATATTGATACTGCTATTGCTATTAGTGGAATATAAATCATATACAATGTAACAAAAAGTTTTTCATAAAAACAAATTATAAAAGAGATTGTTGCTCTAACTTCAAATATGAATTATTATTTTCATGTTCACCAATCTCAATGTACCTACCATTTTGTATGTTATATTTAAACTCTGCTTCTCCTAATTCACCTATGTGTCTAAACTTAACTTTTTGTACAAAAACTTTTGTTGTGCTGTTTTCAAAATCTCTATATATTGACAATCCGTTATCTACCTGATTATAAAAGTTTGCACTACCAGCTATGTCATATAAGGTAGGAACTTCATATAGTTTGTTTTCTTGTTTAGCCATTTTTCTTGGGTGTGCTACAAGAAAGATATGTATGTCATATTTTTGTTTAAATATTGTTAGCTTAGTAAGAAACTTATTAATAAAATTAGTTTCGCTATCAGAACCTAAATTAGCATCTATTTTGTTGTATGGGTCTATAACTAGGGCATTTATACCATATCGTCTAATTAAACCTTTAGCTGCGTTTAAAATAGCATCTATAGTGTAAACATCGCTGTCTGGTCTTATCCAATAAAAGTGTTTTGATATAAAGTCTTTTGCTGTACCAAGCTCATGTTTACTCATTCTGTTAAATTTAGTTTCTTTACGGAATGACTTGCCAATTAGTTTTTCAGCTAAAACAGAAAAGTGTAACTGCATAGGATAATGTTCAGGACTAAACACACCAAACTTCCAATTATGCTGTGTTGCTAGTTTCATACACAAATGTTCTAAAAAATTACTTTTACCATGTGTTGGTATACCTGTAACAACAGTTAGTTGTGAAGAGGCAAAGCTAAATAATTTATCAAACTTACTATGACCAATTAACTTACCTCTTTGTAGTCCTGTTTCGTATAAAGAGTCTATATCTATGTCAAACTCTTTAACACTTAAAACACCTTCTAACGGATATGGCTGTGATTTAACTATACATTCTTTTACAACATCTATGTTGTTTTTAACTAAGACATCATTAATGTCTTTACAGTCTTTAGGATAGCTTACTCTATAACAAATATCTCTACCTAGTCTTCTTGATAATTCTTCTTGTAGCTTTAGTCCTGGCTCATCATTATCTACAGCTATATATATTTTTTCAATGTCTTCAGGAAAATCTTTTAAATAATCCATTTTTAAATTACTAGCACCATTTGGCACAGACACACAGTTCTTATATCCTGCCTCATATAATGCTAACTTATCCATTTCACCTTCTACTATTATAGCTTCTTTTTTACCTATTAAATCATCTAAGCCATACATAATTCTTTCAGCATCTTTTACTAGCTTAAAGTTTTTAGCACCATCTCTATATTTAATGTTTACTAAAGAGCTATCTCTATAGTATTTAAACTGTATAGTTGTAACCTCTTTATTTACTTGTGGCATATATTCTAAGCCTTCAGCCACTCTATTGCTTACAAGTGTTTGTTTACTTATGCCTCTACTTGCAAACCAAGACAAAAACTTTTCAGAATAATTATACAAATCATTAGTTTGAGTAGGCACTTTATATACTATTTCTTTCATAAAATTATTTTTAACTTTTAAACCACCATTCCAACCACAATTATGACAATTCCATATACCTTCGTCTATATTAACAGACAAGCATGGGTCTGACTTCTTTTTTCTATCGTGTGAACATTTAGGACATTTTGTTTTAATCTGTCCGTTTGTCTTTTTTACTACTATGCCATTATCTAAAAAACTCATTAAAACACCATATTTGTAAAGCCATTACCAGTAAAGCCTTGATTACTACTTTCATTTATTTCATCATCCCAACAACCTTGATTTAACCAAGTGCTTGGGTGTTTTTTATATTTTATATCTGTTATAGATTGTGAATATTTTTTTGCTGACACAACACATTTTTTACATACCTCTATATCTAGCTTCATAAACTTTTCATAACATAACTTTCTACTTTTCTTATAGTTATATGCCTCCCAAAATTGCTCAAATAATTCTTTCTTTTCATTTATATTATTATCTATTATAGTATTATGCTTAACATTTTTGTTAAGGGGGGTATTAACATTTTTGTTAATAGGGTCTAAACATTTTTGTGAACCAACTAGAGTAATTCTTCTTTTATCTACATTTTTTTCTTCTTTAACTAAATGTATCTTTATAAAACCATTGACAGATAAGTTTTTTATATTTCGACTTATGCTATTAGGATGTTTTTTAAAGAGCTTACTAAAGTAATCGTTACTTGCCCAACAGTAACCCTTTTGATTACATAAGGCAGTTATTTCTGCGAATAGTAGTTTTTCTGTAGAATTTACTTTATCGCTATATCTAATATTAGCTGGTATTATTGCGTAGTAGTTTGGTTGATTTGACATATTAGTTTTAGTAAATAAAAGGGAGAGCAAAATAATTACTCCCCCTTATGTTAATTTAAAATGGTAAGTCATCTTCTGACCCTACCTCAACAGCTTTTTTCTTTGTAGGCTTCCAAGTGTCTACATAAGAATAATGCGTTACACCTGTTTCAGATGCTTCTTTTCTTCTAGCAACAATTAAATTTACCCAACCATCATTGTTTAAAGTTTTTAGTTGTTCAACTAAATCATCTACTTTGATGCTAAGTTTTAATTGTGTACCACCATTATCAAAAGATTTCTCCTTGATAATCATTCCATTTACATACTGTTTTTCTGACATTTTTAAAATAATTTTAATTAATAATTGGTTTAGTTATTTTTAATTTCAACAAAAGTTCTTTTATATTTATCTAATGTCTCTTGCATAATTAATAATTCTTTTTCCATAGCATCTACTGTTCTTACTCTGTGTGTAGTATAATGCTCTAAGTTTGCTGATTCGTATAAATCTTTATAACCTTTTAGATATAAAAGATTTTGTGCATGATTTCTTTTGTAATGCAATATTGAAGCGTGGTCTCTATTTACAATTTCACCAGCTCTTGTTAGACTGCAACCTATTTCATTTAGCATTAATCCTAACACGCTTCTAGCCAATACATAGTCTTGTGTTCTTGACTTAGACCTAATAGCTTCTAATGTAAATCCACTACACATTATTACTGAACCACATACAACTTGTTCTTCTACTGTTAATTTTAAATTTTTATGATCAGCTATTTGTAACATATCGTTCATCACTTAATTTTTTAGATTTGTTTAATATTTGTATTAATTGTTCTTTAGTTAAATTTTTATTTAAATAATCTATTGCAGCTATAAATCTTTCTTTATTATTTTTGTATTTTAAAAATATAGGCTCTTCATTATTTAAAGTGTCATTAATGTCTAACCCAACTTTCATAAAACATAATTGAAGGTATTTTGTTCTAACATTAGATTTGTGTATTTTTTCACCTAAAAAACCTAAAGCATCCCAACATAACTTTTCTATGTTATAGTAAAAAACTGGACTATTGCACCATAACTCTACAGGTATTGCTTTAAAAAAATCTTTAAAATAATTCAAAGGAATGTAGTTGTTATGACCTATTGGTATTGTTGTTGGTATACTGTTTTTACTTATTCTAACAACTTCTCTTATTCTTTGCCAATTATTAAAATATCCCCCTTCTCTGCATCTGCTTAAATTGGTCTTTAGGGTCTCTAGGGCAATCATTCTCCCATAAGTGTCTGATGATTTCTTCTGCTTCATTATAAGTTAGTTCGTTAAAATTTATTTGTTCGTAAAACATATTAGCACTAGATGTTACTAAAAGACTTTCTATCTTCCCTATTTGCCATAGGGAACATGGTTCATCTTCTAGTACATCATCTATCCAATCGTGCTGTGTCATTTAGTTTTTAGATTTAGAAAAATCATCAGCCTCATCTTCTCCAAATATTCCTAGTTCATAAAAACCTGCTAACATGAGTACAATTCTTGACTTTGCTCTTTTCTCTGCCATTGCAACAGGGTAAGCATTGCTATTGTTCTTTGGAGTACACTCTCCAAATGTTTGAATAATCTTCTCACCTCTTTTACCTAAAGCCTTTATAAGACAATGTGAATGGTCATCTGAAAGATTTACAATATCATATTGTATTTCAATATCATTGGCAGCCATAATTTTATCTATACCTGCTCTTGTGATAATAGTATAGTGCTTGTGTTTAAATACATCTTCTTTTACTAAATTGTTTTCTATAAACAATCTCTTTAAAGTTTCATTCTTAGTTTCTTTTGTCATTTTTCTTAGGATTAAAATTAGTATTTGTTTTAATTAATGTTAGGCATATTTTCTCTACACCCATATACTCTGCAACCTTGTAAAGGTGTGAGTAATACTTAGCAACTTCATCTTCATGTTGTTGCTGTAAATCTACAATGTTTTTAATTTTTGACATAATTTTTTTTTAAATAATTAACGTTCATCTCTATCTCCATCAGATTTCATTTCATCATAATGGTCTTTCATATTTTGTTCGTATTCGTACTCTTCTATCATAGTATAACAATCTTCATCATCGCCACATTCTGTACAAACCATATAGCTGTCAGCGTGTTCTTTACACTCGCCACATATATCTGTTTCTGCCCAAAATTTACTGCCACAACAATTACTTGTTTCGCTATTCTCTTCTTCTACACCACAACAAGATGTTACTAAACCTGTTTGATAGCCATCATCTATAGGGTTACTTAATTTATAGTTATCGTAATTCATAATTAAAAGTTTACTGTTATAATTTTAGTTTCAAAATCTACCTCTATATCTTTAGGTTGTACGCAATCTCCAAAGTTTAAATTAGATTTCTCTAACTCTATTGCCCACTTAGACCCATCATGCTCTTCCATACTGCTATCTATCAATATTGGTATAGGCATTGAATCTTCATCATCCCAGTAATTAACATTTAATTCACCACAAACCTTATTTACATATAAATACATGGATTTTACCCCCCACTCTCTCATTTCTGTAACAAAAGACCAATCTACCATAAAGCTAGACTCTACATCGTGATTTCTTTTGCTAACATTATAAACTGTTACGTTGTTTCCTGATAGTTTTGTTTCGAAATTCATAGTTTTTATTGTTGATTGAAATACAATGTAACTAAAGAAAAATGAAAAAAACAAATTTTATTCCACAAATTTCCATACTACATCATATTTATTGACTTATATTGTAGCAAAGTAAAGAAATGGCTAAAACCTATAGTGATTATCCACAGTCTGCAACAAATAATGCTAAGAGAGCATTAAAGTGGGTTGAAGAAAATGGATGGGGTTCTTGTGGAACTGACGTAGGGAAAAAAAGAGCCTCACAAATCGCAAGTCGTACACCTTTGAGTAGAGATACGATTTCTCGTGTTGCTAGTTTCAAAAGGCATCAACAACATAAAGACGTTCCTTACAGTGAAGGCTGTGGAGGATTAATGTGGGATTGTTGGGGAGGAACTAGTATGATTAATTGGGCAATAAACAAGTTGGAAGAGATAGATAAAAAAAGCAAAAAGAAAGAATACAAGGGTGAAGAGTATGACCATAGATATGATTTTACACAATCAGACATGGAGACTTTACACACTAAAGGAGAGTTATATGTAACACAGACAGATGAAGATGGCACACAAATGACCATTCTTTTTACATATAACGATGGCGAAATTCATGAACACAGTAATATTAAAAACTTAGCAAAAATGAATTGGTACGATATAAAAAATATAGCTTCTGACAATGTAACAGAAGTAATGATATATGATGAGATTGGCAAATATGGGGTTGATGCCAAATCTTTTATAGATGAAATGAAAAATATCCCAAATGGTACATCTGTTCTTTTAAGAATAAACTCACCTGGTGGTTCAGTAGTAGATGGATTAGCGATTTATGATGCTATAAGCAGAATGCCACAAAAGGTAACTACTCGTATAGAAGGTATCGCTGCATCAATGGGAAGTGTTATTGCACTTGCTGGTGATGAAGTTATAATGAGTGAAAATTCACTTTATATGATACACAACGTATGGGGAGGAGAAGTTGGAGATGCAGGTGATTTAAGGAAAGCAGCCGACCTCATGGATAAAATGGGAGATAGGTTAGTAAGTATATATATGTCTAAGAGTGGAAATAGCGAAGAGCAAATCCGTTCTTGGATGAATGAAGAAACTTGGTTTGATAGTTCTGAAGCAGTGAAGTATGGTTTTGTAGATATAATCGAAGAACCTATAAAATTAGCTGCAAGGTTTGATATAAACAAGTATGATTACAAGAATAAAGCTCTTGTAAATAATTTATTTAATAACATTAAAAAAGAAAGTAAAATGGAAAAAGAGTTTGATAACTTAAAATCTTTTATCGCTGATCTTTTTAACAAAGAAGGCGAAGTAAAGGAAGTAAAAATTCTTGATAATGATGTTGTTGTTGAAAAAATGAAAACTTTAGAGGAGTCTATAGAAGAGTCTAACAAAGCTATCGTTGAATTAAATGGCAAAATCGTTGAAAAGGATGGTTACATTGCAACTTTAGAAGATGAGATTTCTTCTTACAAAGTAGCAAAAATGGAGGGAACTCCAAGTGATGTAGTGCCTAGTAAAGACCCTAACCCAACTCCAGATGTAAAGTCTGAAAACGCATGGGATGTACTAGCTAAGAGCATCAGTGATGACAAGAAAGTTTATTTTAAAAATTAAAAATTAGAAAAAAATGGCAAACGTAATTAATACAAGTTTAACTTGGAGTCAGGAAGATGCTAGACGTTATTTCCTATCTCCATTGTTTTACGAAAATGACCATCTTAAAGGGATGGAAGTTATTTCTGATATTTCTGGTGCTTCTATTAAGTTAGACAGATATTCAGCTTTAAAAGATTTAACTAAATCAATGAACACAGCGTGTTTCGCTGCTGACGCAGACCAATCTACTAACAGTATTATAGAATTAACTCTATCTCGTTTAGAGGTTGAACACGCACAACAGTCTACTTCTTTATTATCTCACATTAAATCTCAATTATTGAGACGAGGTATTAGTCGTTACGACTTATCAGGAACTATCTTTATGGAAATCGTTTCTGAATTAGTATTACAAGGTATCATGAGAGATATGTCTACAATCCTATGGTTTGGAGATACTGCAAATGGTGCTGGTACTCAAGCACTTGCAAATGGTGTATGGAAAGCTCTTGATGGTGCTGTAGGTGGTGCTTTACCAGTTGCACAAACACTAACTCAAGGTGCTACTGCAACAATCGCACAATTAGAAGCAATGTTAGCTGCTCGTTCAACTGAACTAGCTACTGCTGAAGGACAAGTTATTTACTGTTCTCGTGCTTTTGCTGATTCTTATGCAAAAGAATTAAGAGCTTCTAATGGTTCTCATACTGCTGCTTACGCTGACTTACAAAATGGTGTTGGAAGTCTACGTTTCAATGGTGTTCCTTTAGTTGTTATCAATTCTTGGGATGTTGATATTGCTAACCATTCTGCTGCATTAGCTACTATGGCAAATGGTCTTGCTCCAAATGGTGCTGCTGAAACTAAGTGTGCTATCTGGACAATGGAAAACAACATTACTGTAGGTACTGACTTCGCTGCACAAGATGTAGATATGTGGTACAACAGAGATTGTAAAGAAAACCGTTTCAGAATGCTTTACTCTTTCGGTGTAGCTGTTAAAGAGCCAGGAATGGTTGTTACTTCTACTGAAGACTAATAATAAAAATGTACGAGGGGGGGAGTAAAATCCCTCCTGACTACTTTGTTTAACAATATAATAAATATAAAAAAATGGCAATAACTCAAGGACACGCAATCGTATGTTGCGATAGAAACCGAAGAGGTGGACTTAAAAGAATTTGGCTTATGGAGCAAGGTGGCTTAGGTGCTGTAGCTTATGCTGTAGCTGGTTCAGGACCAGGTGCTGATGCTGCTGGTGGCGAATTTAATTCTTTTGTATCATCTACTTGGTATGAATTTGAATTTGACAGAGAAACTGCTGGTTTCACTGCAAATGCTTCAAGAGAGAATGGTTCTACTCTTGTTAATGTAGAGTTAGATTTCTACATTCCAAAAATTACTGAAGAAATTAATGGAAGATTAAGAGAACTTACAGAGTCTTGTGGTCTTTACGCTTTAGTAGAAACTTATGCTGATGACTGTGATTCAACTGCACCAGAGACTTATTTCTTTATCTTAGGATATGACAAAGTTTTCGAAAAGAAAGCATACTTAGAGTTCTCTTCAGGAGAGCAAACTACTGGTGTTGCATTACAAGATGCAAATGGTACTCAAGTAAAATTAGCTGGTGTTCATGCTGAATACCCAAGAGAAGCGTTAGTAGTAGTTTCTGCTGCAAACGTAGACCCAGCAAACGCAGGTCAGGTTGATTTATTTCAAGCTGTTACAGGCGTTACCAATGCTTGGACTTCAAACTAGGTTACAATAACTTTTTATAAGATTAGGGGGAAATTCCCCCTAATTCTTATATATTTACATAAAATATTATATCATGATGAAATTTAAGTTCGATAAAGATTATTTTGTTTCTAATGATAATGACTCTGTTGTAGTTGTAGGACACGCTTTTGAGGTGTCTTTTGATTCTAAACTAAGCAACAAGGTGTTATCTCATTTATATAATCAAGGCAAACCTTATGTTACTTTGGAAAATGAAGAACAAGTTGTCAAAGAAGATGAAATCATACAACCAGAAAAAGTTATTATAAATGAGCCGAAAAAGAAAGAAAAGTATAGAAAGTTTAAGTCAAACAAAAAAGAGTCCTAAGATATTAGGATATTCTTTTTCTAAAGACTTATCTAAAGAACCACCAAAAGAACCACATCCGTATAAACAATTACAGGATGATTGGATTCCTTTTGGTATTAACAATTTATTTCCACAAGAGTTGTCAGAGCTTTCACGTTCTGCTTCTACGCATAGAGCTATACTTAGCACAAAAACTACATTTTCTGTAGGAGAAGGTCTTAGGACTAGTAATAAAAATTTACAAGGCATACTAGAAGATGTAAACATCTATGGTGAATCTATGGATGATGTTGCTAAAAAGGTTTTTGCTGATTATTGGAAACTAGGTAATGGCTACATGGAAGTTGTTATTGGTAGAGGTTATTTAAACTTTTTTCACCAAGATGGCACAACTGCAAGAGTACACAAAGATGGTAAGCACATATTGTTGCACCCTGATTGGGAACACGCAAGACAATATCCAGATGATTTAAGAAAGATACCTAAATACCCTGAATACAAAGAAGAAAATGGTGGTTCTACATTTAGAACAATTATTCATTTTTCTGATTACGAAAGCACATACTACTATTATGGTATGCCAGATTACTGTGCTGCTTTAGACCATATAAAAATAGCAAATCAAATAGGAGTTTACAACCTTACTAGATTTAAAAATGGTTTTATGCCTAGTGCTATTGTAGAGCTCAATGCCGACATGGGAGAAGATGAGGCACAAGACTTTATTGATGATGCTGTAGAAAAACTAACAGGTGCTGGAGATAATTCTAAAATATTGTTTATAGCAAAGAATGGTGATGGCGATGCAACTAATGTAAACATAATAAATGATACTAGCGATGGTTCGTTTATGGAGTTGCAGAAAATAACTAATGATAATATAATTTCGGCACATAGGTGGAATCCTGCTTTGTCTGGAATACAAGTTGCAGGACAGCTTGGTAACAACCAACAGATACTTACTGCCTATGATATAGCAATGAGTACAGTTATAAAAGAACCTCAACAGATGTTCTTAAAGATATTAAAAAAGATTTTAAAAACCGAAAGAGGAATTAATGCCTCTGACCTAACATTTTACACTAAACCACCAGTATCATTACTTGGAGCAATATCACCTTCTGAATTTATATCTATAAAAGAGGGTAGAGAGATATTTCATTTGCCAGAGCTTAGTAAAAGACAAATGGAAGAGTTGCTAGAAGAAAAAGCAAAGTCAAAGCAGAATGAAGTAAAAGAAAATAATAACGATATAAACGAAGAAGATGCCACTAATAACTAAATCAGAAGTAATATCTAGGTGTATCACTAACGCAAACTTTGATACACACCTGATAAAAGACACATTTATAGAAATAGCAGAGTTAAATCACGTCAAACCTTTTTTAGGTGAAGATTTATATGATGCTTGTGTTGCTGGTTGTTACGTTACTTTAGTAAACGATTATAT
>Ga0208645_1001308_pt1 | contig 22185 bp, 20 predicted proteins | sample VirMetDEL_Sep_01_FD_184519 | JGI IMG/M metagenome (GOLD analysis project Ga0208645, IMG submission 184519) | Aqueous microbial communities from the Delaware River and Bay under freshwater to marine salinity gradient to study organic matter... | ecosystem: Environmental > Aquatic > Marine >... | reverse complement strand
CCATCCGCCGTATAGCCTTGACTAACGGCAAAAGGGTGTTACAACAAATGAATACCCATAAGCGGGTATCAGGGATTCCACGCCTTCGCCCAGCCTGGTTGGTTATCGCGCGGAATCGAAGTGGATGATACTCCAGAGATGGAGTCCTTTGCAGAGGGATATCAGCATGCTCAGCGGTAAGGTCAAGTGGTTCAACAACGCCAAAGGCTATGGGTTCATCCTGGCCGATGGCCGAGATGAGGACCTGTTCGCCCACTACTCGGCCATCCAGATGGAAGGTTATAAAACGCTCAAGGCCGGCCAGCCGGTCTGCTTCGAGATCGTGCAAGGCCCCAAGGGGCTGCATGCCGTCAATATCAGCGCGGTGACCGCCAATCAGGAGGCCCCTGCGGCCTTACCCCAGGCGCAAGCTATCGCGAGCACTGTCGAAGCCTGAGTACTCTGGCAAATCGCCATGAAAAGGCCGGTCATGTGACCGGCCTTTTTTTCACGCTCTGGATCAGTCAACTGATCACATATGGTTGATCATCGCGTCGCCAAACTCGGAGCACGACATCAGCTTCGCGCCCTCCATCAGACGCTCGAAGTCATAGGTCACGGTCTTGGCGGCAATGGCGCCGTTGGTGCCCTTGATGATCAGATCGGCCGCTTCGGCCCAGCCCATGTGACGCAGCATCATCTCGGCAGAGAGAATGACCGAGCCCGGGTTGACCTTGTCCTGGCCGGCATATTTCGGTGCCGTGCCGTGAGTTGCTTCGAACATCGCTACGGAATCGGACAGGTTGGCGCCCGGCGCGATACCGATGCCACCGACCTCAGCTGCTAGGGCGTCGGACAGGTAGTCGCCATTGAGGTTGAGCGTGGCGATGACGTCATATTCGGCCGGGCGCAGCAGGATCTGCTGCAGCATGGCGTCGGCAATCACGTCCTTGACCACGATGTTCTTGCCCGTGCGCGGGCTCTTGAACTGCATCCACGGGCCGCCATCGAGCAACTCGGCGCCGAACTCCTCGCGTGCGATCTCGTAACCCCACTCCTTGAAGGCACCTTCGGTGAACTTCATGATGTTACCTTTGTGCACCAGGGTTACCGAACTGCGGTCGTTGTCCACGGCGTACTGCAACGCCTTGCGCACCAGGCGCTTGGTGCCGGCCTCGGAAACCGGTTTGATGCCGATACCGCACATGTCGGTGAAGCGAATCTTCTTGACGCCCATTTCCTCGGTGAGGAATTTGATGACCTTCTCGGCCTCTGGGCTGCCGGCCTTCCACTCGACACCGGCGTAGATGTCTTCGGAGTTCTCGCGAAAGATCACCATATCGACGTCGCCTGGTTTCTTCACAGGACTGGGCACGCCCTCGAACCAGCGCACCGGGCGCAGGCAGACATAGAGGTCGAGCTCCTGGCGCAGGGCCACGTTCAGTGAGCGGATGCCGCCACCAACAGGCGTGGTCAGCGGGCCTTTGATCGAAACCACGTAATCGCGTACGGCTTCGAGGGTCTCTTTCGGCAACCAGGTGTCCTGATCGTAAACCTGGGTAGCTTTCTCGCCGGCGTAAACTTCCATCCAGGAGATCTTGCGAGCGCCGCCGTAGGCTTTTTCGACGGCCGCATCGACGACCTTGATCATCACCGGGGAAATATCGACACCAATGCCGTCACCCTCGATGAACGGGATGATCGGGTTGTTCGGAACACTCAGTGACATATCGGCATTGACGGTGATTTTGTCACCGGTGGCTGGCACCTGGATCTTTTGGTATCCCATGCTGGACTCCATCTTGTGGTTAGACAGTGTGCATTCCCGAGAGTAGCGCAAAGCGCCCGGTGAAACACATGTGCAAAGGTCTTATTCAACTGGGCATTCTGCGGCGCGGTGCCGCAGTGGTATACTGCTTAGGTGACTAACGAGTCATAAGGGGCTACCTGTCTGGAACCAGGCAGCAACCTCTTGAATTCGGTAAACGGCCACCACTGTTTGCCGGCTCGAATGCTCGACACTCTACGGGTGCATCCAACATCACCGCGGCGAGTCCTCGACCCGGCCCCAACCATGGGGCTCAAGCGCCTACCCGTGCAGGTCGAGTTTCTATGCGCGCTCAGCAAAGAAGAGAGTTAACCCTAAATGTCCACCCCTTCGAAGATCATCTACACCTTCACCGACGAAGCTCCGGCCCTTGCTACCTATTCGCTTCTGCCCATTGTAGAAGCCTTTGCCGCATCGGCTGACATCTCCGTTGAAACCCGCGACATCTCTCTTGCTGGACGGATCCTGGCAAGCTTTGCCGACCGCCTGGACGCCGACAAACGCATCGATGACGACTTGGCCAAGCTGGCCGAACTGACTCTGCAAGCCGACGCCAACATCATCAAGCTGCCGAACATCAGTGCCTCCGTCCCACAGCTCAAGGCCGCGATTGCCGAGCTGCAGGCTCAGGGCTACAACATTCCTGGCTTCCCGGAAGATCCGCAGAGCGAAGAAGACAAAGACGTTCGCGCCCGCTACGCGAAGATTCTGGGCAGCGCCGTAAACCCGGTTCTGCGTGAAGGCAACTCCGACCGTCGCGCGCCTGCTGCGGTCAAGGCTTACGCCCGCAAGCATCCGCACAGCATGGGCAAATGGAGCATGGCTTCGCAGTCCCACGCCGACTACATGCGCGGCGGCGACTTCTTCTCCAGCGAGCAATCGATCACCATGGCCAAGGCCGGTGACGTGCGCATCGAGTTCGTCAGTAAGGACGGCAAGGTCGAAGTCAAGAAACAGCTCGCCCTGCAGGAAGGCGAAGTGTTCGACAGCATGTTCATGAGCTGCGGCAAGCTGCGTGACTTCTTCGAGAAGACCCTGCAAGACTGCAAGAACACTGGCGTGATGTGGTCCCTGCACGTCAAGGCGACCATGATGAAGGTCTCCCACCCGATCGTCTTCGGCCACGCTGTCAGCGTTTACTACAAGGACGTGTTCGACAAGTACGGCGACCTGTTCAAGGAACTGGGCGTCAACCCGAACAACGGCATCAGCAGCGTCTACGACAAGATCAAGTCGCTGCCGGCTTCCCAGCAGGAAGAAATTCTCCACGACATCCACGAGGTTTACGCCCATCGCCCGGAAATGGCCATGGTCGACTCGGTCAAGGGCATCACCAACCTGCACATCCCGAGCGACGTCATCGTCGACGCCTCGATGCCGGCGATGATCCGTAACTCCGGCCAGATGTGGGGCAAGGACGGCAAACAGAAAGACACCAAGGCCGTCATGCCTGAGAGCACCTACGCTCGCATCTATCAGGAAATGATCAACTTCTGCAAAACCAACGGTGCCTTCGACCCGACCACCATGGGCAGCGTACCGAACGTTGGCCTGATGGCGCAGAAAGCCGAAGAGTACGGCTCCCACGACAAGACCTTCGAAATGACTGCCGACGGCACCATGCGCGTCGTCGCTGCCGATGGCACCGTGCTGATGCAGCACGAAGTCGAAGCTGGCGACATCTGGCGCGCCTGCCAGACCAAAGACGCGCCGATTCGCGACTGGGTCAAGCTGGCCGTTACCCGCGCACGTCAGTCCGGCACCCCGGCCATCTTCTGGCTGGACCCGGAGCGCGCTCACGATCGCGAGCTGCAGAAGAAAGTCGAGCTGTACCTCAAGGATTACGACCTGAGCGGTCTGGACATCCGCATGATGGGCTACAACGAAGCCATCCGCGTTTCCATGGAGCGCATGATCCGTGGCCAGGACACCATCTCGGTGACCGGTAACGTACTGCGTGACTACCTGACCGACCTGTTCCCGATCATGGAGCTGGGCACCTCGGCCAAGATGCTGTCCATCGTTCCGCTGATGGCAGGTGGCGGCATGTACGAAACCGGTGCCGGCGGTTCGGCTCCGAAACACGTACAGCAGCTGGTCGAAGAGAACTACCTGCGCTGGGATTCCCTGGGCGAGTTCCTGGCCCTGGCCGTGTCGCTGGAAGAAACCGGCATCAAGACCAACAACGCCAAAGCCAAGGTACTGGGCAAGACCCTGGATCAGGCCACCGGCAAGCTGCTGGACAACAACAAGTCCCCGGCGCGTAAGGTCGGCGAGATCGACAACCGTGGCAGTCACTTCTACCTGGCGCTGTACTGGGCTCAAGCCCTGGCCGAGCAAAATGACGACGCCGAGCTGAAAGCCCGCTTCGCCCCGCTGGCCAAGCAACTGACCGAGCAGGAAGCGACCATCGTTGGTGAACTGGCTGCCGTACAGGGCAAACCGGTCGAAATCGGTGGCTACTACCGCTCCAGCCCTGAGCTGACCAGCAAGGTGATGCGCCCGAGCGCCACCTTCAACGCCGCTCTGACCGCACTGAATGCCTGATAAGGCCCAGGTGTAAAAAGAACCCCGGCCTTGTGCCGGGGTTCTTTATTTATGGATACGGACATCTCTGTAGGAGCGAGCTCTGCTCGCGAAGCGGTTTTTTCGCGAGCAGAGCTCGCTCCTACAGAACTTCATCCAATAAATAATCCCTGAGAGAGCGAAAATGGACTGGCAACCCCATATCACCGTGGCAACGGTGATCGAAAATGATGGCCGCTTCCTCTTCGTCGAAGAATTCAAGGCCGGCCGCATGGTGCTCAACCAACCCGCCGGGCACCTGGAGGCCGACGAATCACTATGCGAAGCCGCACTGCGCGAGACGCTCGAAGAAACCGGCTGGGAGGTGGAGCTCACCGCCCTGCTCGGCATCTATCTCTACACCGCACCGAGCAATGGCGTGACCTATCAGCGCGTCTGCTTCATTGCCCGCCCCGTGCACCATGATCCCGAACGAGAGCTGGACAGCGATATCAGCGGCATCACCTGGCTGACGCGTGACGAGTTGGCCGACCAGCCCGAGCGCTGGCGCAGCGAGTTGGTGCTGCGTTGCATCGACGACTACTTGGCCGGTATCAGCGGGCCATTGGAGTTGGTGCGCGATTGATCGCGAGCGTACGCCTTTGCGTAGGGTGCGCCGTGCGCACCATCGACACCGCAGCGCCCACTGAACGAGCACGGGCTTTCTGGTAGACTCGGCAGCTTTTCAGGCTTCACTCGCAGACTCCCATGCAAGCACCTAGCACTCAACGCGTGATCGTCGGAATGTCCGGCGGCGTCGATTCGTCCGTTTCCGCCCTGCTGCTGATGGAGCAGGGTTACCAGGTCGAAGGCCTGTTCATGAAGAACTGGGACGAAGACGACGGCACCGAATACTGCACCGCCATGGACGACCTGGCCGACGCCCAGGCCGTATGCGACCGCATCGGCATCAAGCTGCACACTGCCAACTTCGCCGCCGAGTACTGGGACAATGTGTTCGAGCACTTCCTCGCCGAATACAAGGCCGGCCGTACGCCGAACCCGGACATCCTGTGCAACCGCGAAATCAAGTTCAAAGCCTTCCTCGACTATGCCCTGTCGCTCGGTGCCGACCTGATCGCCACCGGTCACTATGTGCGTCGCCGCGACATCGATGACCGTACCGAGCTGCTCAAGGGCCTGGACCCGAACAAGGACCAGAGCTATTTCCTGCACGCCGTCGGCGGCGAGCAGATCGCCAAGACCCTGTTCCCGGTTGGCGAGCTGGAAAAGCCGCAGGTACGCGCCATCGCCGAGAAATACGAGCTGGCCACGGCGAAGAAGAAGGACTCCACCGGCATCTGCTTCATCGGTGAGCGTCGCTTCAGTGATTTTCTCAAGCAGTACCTGCCGGCTCAGCCAGGCGACATCGAGACCACCGAGGGCCAGATCATCGGTCGTCATCATGGCCTGATGTACCACACCATCGGCCAGCGCCAGGGCCTTGGCATCGGCGGTCTCAAGGACGCCAGCGATGACCCCTGGTACGTGTTGCGCAAGGACCTGACGCGTAACGTACTGATCGTCGGCCAGGGCAACGAACACCCTTGGCTGTTCTCCCGCGCCCTGCTCGCCTCCGATATCTACTGGGTCAACCCAGTGGACTTGAGCAGCCCGCGCCGCCTGACCGCCAAGGTGCGCTACCGCCAGAACGACCAGCGCTGCACCCTGGAGAAGACCGAGACCGGCTATCGCGCCGTGTTCGACGAGCCGCAGCGCGCCGTCACTCCGGGTCAGTCCGTGGTGTTCTATGACGGCGAGGTGTGCCTGGGTGGTGGCGTGATCGAAACCGCAGAAGCCTGGTACGAGGACGCCCAATGAGTCCGCTGCAGGAGCAACTGGTCGCCCTCGGCGCCGTATTCGAGGCAGCAGTGCTGGCCGACAAGATCGCCCGCACCGGCCAGGTCAGCGAAGCCTCGATGGGCTGCATGCTCGGCAGTCTGCTGGTACGCGACCCGAAAAGCACGCTGGACGTCTACGGCGGTGACGACCTCAACTTGCGCGACGGTTATCGCGCACTGATCAGCTCGCTGGAGCGCAATCCATCCGCCCTGCAGCGCGAGCCGCTGCGCTATGCACTGGCGATGGTCGGTCTGGAACGCCAGCTGGACAAGCGTAGCGACATGCTGCAGGTGATGGGCAGTCGCCTCGACCAGATCCAGCAACAGGTCGAGCATTTCGGCCTGGTCCATGACAACGTCATCGCTGCGTGCGGCGGCCTGTATCAGGACACCATCAGCACCTTCCGTCAGCGTATTCAGGTGCATGGCGACATGCGCTTCCTGCAGCAGCCGAACAACGCCGCGAAGATCCGCGCCCTGCTGCTTGCCGGTATTCGCTCGGCGCGCCTGTGGCGCCAGCTCGGCGGCCACCGTTGGCAGCTGGTGTTCAGCCGCAGCAAACTGCTCAAAGAACTCTACGAACTGACGCGAAACTGACCATGGAGCCCGCCAGCCGCAGCGTAAAACCCCTACAGGGTGCCCTGCTGCTGGCGCTCTCGGCGCTCTTGTTCGCCTTTACCGGCGTCGGCATCCGCGAGATATCCAGCAGCGTCAACAACGAGTCGGTGGTGTTCTTCCGCAATCTGGTCGGCGTGTTGTTCTTCCTGCCTTTGCTGCTGGTGCGCGGCGTTCGCCCGTTGCGCACGACACGCCTGAAGTCCCACCTGTGGCGCACCACCTACGGCCTGGCGGCGATGTACTGCTTCTTCTACGCCATCGCCCACCTGCCATTGGCCGACGCCATGCTGTTCACCTACTCGGCGCCGGTGTTCACCCCGCTGATCGCACATATCTGGCTAAAGGAGCCGCTGACTCGATGCATGCTGGTCAGCAGCCTGATCGGCTTGTGTGGCGTGCTGCTGGTGGCCAAGCCCAGCACAGCCCTGTTCGAGGGGCCCGCCCTGTTTGGCCTGGCCGCCAGCCTGCTGGCGGCCTTCGCCTTCGTCTCCATCCGTGAAATGAGCGACAGCGAACCAGCAACGCGCATCGTTTTCTATTTCTCGCTGTTCAGCGCGCTGTTCTCCGCCATCCCGCTGACCTGGAGCTGGCAACCGCTAGACGCCAACCAGCTTGGCTGGCTGCTCGGCATCGGCCTGCTGGCCACCGCCAGTCAGCTCATCATGTCGCGCGCCTACGGCCTGGCCCCGCCAGGGCTGATTGGCCCCATCGCCTACCTGGCCATCGTCTTCGCCGGCCTCATCGCCTGGCTGCTCTGGGGCGAGACGCCAGACAGCCTATCGCTGCTCGGCGCGGCACTGATCTTCGCCGCCAGTCTGTTATCGGTCGCCAGACGCCGGGCATAGGCGGCCAAACGCTGGTTTTCATGTATGATGTGCGCCCTTTTCGTCAGAGGTCGTCCAGGTGCCTGAGCTAGAGCCTGCTTCATCGAAGCAGACGCAATGCGCAGTGACCCAGGATGGCTTTTCAGCCCGACAGCCCGAGAACGCCTACATGCAGCTTTCCTCGCTCACCGCGGTTTCCCCCGTCGACGGCCGCTACGCCGGCAAAACCAGCGCCCTGCGCCCCATCTTCAGCGAATACGGCCTGATCCGTAGCCGCGTACTGGTCGAAGTGCGCTGGCTGCAGCGTCTGGCTGCCCATGAAGGCGTCCCGGAAGTCGCACCCTTCTCCGCCGAAGCCAACGCCGTACTCAACGAGCTGGCCGAGAACTTCGCGGTCGAGCACGCCGAGCGCGTGAAAGAGATCGAGCGCACCACCAACCACGACGTGAAAGCCGTGGAGTACCTGCTCAAGGAGCAGGCGGCCAAGCTGCCGGAGCTGGACAAGGTCAGCGAGTTCATCCACTTCGCCTGCACCAGCGAGGACATCAATAACCTGTCCCACGCCCTGATGCTGCGCGAAGGCCGTGACAACGTAATACTGCCGCTGATGAAGCAACTGGCAGGCGCCATCCGCGAGCTGGCAGTCAAGTTTGCCGACGTGCCGATGCTCTCGCGCACCCATGGCCAGCCGGCTTCGCCGACCACCCTGGGCAAGGAATTGGCCAACGTCGTCTATCGCCTGGAGCGCCAGATCACTCAGGTCGCCGCCGTGCCACTGCTGGGCAAGATCAACGGCGCCGTGGGCAACTACAACGCCCACCTGTCGGCCTACCCGAGCATCGATTGGGAAGCCAACGCGCGTCAGTTCATCGAAGGTGATCTGGGGCTGACCTGGAACCCCTACACCACTCAGATCGAACCACACGACTACATCGCCGAGCTGTTCGACGCCATCGCCCGTTTCAACACCATCCTGATCGACTTCGATCGTGATGTGTGGGGCTATATCTCCCTCGGCTACTTCAAGCAGAAAACCGTCGCCGGCGAGATCGGCTCCTCGACCATGCCGCACAAGGTCAACCCGATCGACTTCGAGAACTCCGAAGGCAACCTGGGTATCGCCAACGCGATCTTCCAACACCTGGCCAGCAAACTGCCGATCTCCCGCTGGCAGCGCGACCTGACCGACTCCACCGTGCTGCGCAACCTGGGCGTCGGTTTCGCTCACAGCGTTATCGCTTATGAAGCCAGCCTCAAGGGAATCAGCAAGTTGGAGCTCAATGCTCAGAAAATTGCTGAAGATCTGGACGCCTGCTGGGAAGTGCTCGCCGAGCCGATCCAGACCGTCATGCGTCGCTACGCCATCGAGAATCCGTACGAGAAGCTCAAGGAGCTGACCCGCGGCAAGGGCATCAGCCCCGAGGCCCTGCTGGCCTTCATCGACGGCCTGGACATGCCAGCCCCCGCCAAGGAAGAGCTCAAGCAACTGACCCCGGCGAACTACATTGGCAACGCCGTGGCCCAGGCCAAGCGTATCTGAACGTAACCAGCCTCGAGGACGCCCGGCTGAGCCGGGCGTTTTTGTTTTAAGGTTTTTATCTATTTCAAGGGCTTACTGATGAATCCTGATACTCCGCTGCAATTGCTAGGCGGCCTCACAGCCCGTGAATTCCTGCGCGACTACTGGCAGAAGAAGCCGCTGCTGGTACGCCAGGCGATCCCGGACTTCGAAAGCCCGATCAGCCCGGACGAACTGGCCGGCCTGGCGCTGGAAGAAGAAGTCGAGTCGCGCCTGGTGATCGAGCACGGTGAACGCCCCTGGGAACTGCAGCGCGGCCCGTTCAACGAAGACACCTTCCAGGATCTGCCCGAGCGCGACTGGACGCTGCTGGTGCAAGCCGTCGACCAGTTCGTCCCGGAAGTGGCCGAGCTGCTGGAGGACTTCAAGTTCCTGCCCAAGTGGCGCATCGACGACCTGATGATCAGCTTCGCCGCTCCCGGTGGCGGCGTCGGCCCGCATTTCGACAACTACGACGTATTCCTGCTGCAGGCTCACGGTCATCGCCGCTGGCAAGTTGGCCAGATGTGTGACTCCGATAGCCCGCTGCTACCTCACGCCGATCTGAAGATCCTGGCGCAATTCGAACCAACCGATGAATGGGTGTTGGCACCCGGCGACATGCTTTACCTGCCGCCATGCCTCGCCCACTGTGGCACCGCTGAGGATGATTGCATGACCTATTCCGTGGGCTTCCGCGCGCCGAGCGCCGCTGAAGTACTGACCCATTTCACCGACTTTCTCGGCCAGTTCCTGCCCGACGAAGAGCGTTACAGCGACGCCGACATTCAGCCGAGCGAGGATCCCAACCAGATCCAGCGCGACGCCCTAGAGCGCCTCAAGACCTTGCTCAATGAGCACATGAGCGACGAACGCCTGCTGATGACCTGGTTCGGCCAGTTCATGACCGAACCCAAGTACCCGGAGCTGGTTGCCGGCATCGAGATCGAGGAAGAAGACTTCCTCGGCGCCCTTGAAGATGGCGCCATCCTCATCCGCAACCCCAGCGCGCGCATGGCCTGGTCGGAAGTCGGTGAAGACCTGGTGCTGTTCGCCAGCGGCCAGAGCCGCCTGGTTTCGGCCCGCCTGTGCCAGTTGCTGAAGCTGATCTGCAGCGCCGATGCGCTACATGTGGAAAACCTCGGCGCCTGGCTGGCCGACGACGAGGGGCGTATCCTGCTGCTGGAACTGGTCAAGCAAGGCAGCCTGGGATTTGCCGATGAGTGAGATCACTGTCCGTGTCGCGGACTGGCATAGGGACAATGCTGAGCTTCGTCGTATCCGCGACAGCGTTTTCGTCGCCGAGCAATCGGTACCGCCGGAACTGGAGTGGGACGCCGAAGACACCGACGCCGTGCATTTTCTCGCCGAGGAAGGCGACTATCCGGTCGGCACCGCGCGCTTGCTGCCCGATGGTCATATCGGCCGCGTTTCGGTGCTCAAGGACTGGCGCGGCCTGAAAGTAGGCGAAAAACTGATGCAAGCGGTGATTGCCGAAGCGGAAAAGCGCGGCCTGCATCAGCAAATGCTCACCGCTCAGGTGCACGCCACGCCGTTCTATGAAAGGCTAGGCTTCAGGATTGTCAGCGACGAATACCTCGACGCCGGCATTTCGCACGTGGATATGGTGCGCACCAGCCAGTAGAGGCCGTAATGGACAAACAAAATGCCCCGGTCGAAGCGATCGATACGCCAGAGCACAGCGAGCTGGCGGCCATCGAATTCGAATCACCGGGGCGTTTTGCCGTGCACAATCCAGAACCCGTCACCGCAGATGCCGCGCAATGGGAACCTGCACCCTTCGTTCTGGGCCAGCACGAGCGTCTGGAGCGATTCAGCCAGCCCCAGCAAGCGCGGGCTCACGTCCTAGCCCTGATCCAGCAGGCGCAGCGCAACCTGTGCCTGTACAGCGATGACCTGGAGCCTTGGCTCTATCACCACAGCAGCGTGCAACAGGCCTGCACCCGGTTCCTGCTGAGCAGCCCGCGGGCGCGCCTGCGCATCCTCCTGCGCGACCCGACTCGGGCCGTGAAGGAAGGCCATCGCCTGCTCGCCCTGTCACGCCGGTTGTCCTCCAACCTGCATATCCGCAAACTCAACCCGGACTACGCCAGCGAGGAACAGGCCTACCTGATCGCCGACGACAGAGGGCTGCTTCTGCGCCCTGAACTCGACCAGCAGTCCGGCTATACCCTGTACAACGATCCGTCGCGGGTGCGCCAACGTCAGGCCCAGTTCGACCAGGCCTGGGACACCAGCATCACCGACCCCGATCTGCGGAGCTTTCTGCTATGACCCTGCGCACGCTGTTCGCCGCCCTGCTTCTCGGCCTGTGCCTGCCGCTACATGCAGCCACTGAGGTGATCCCGCTGAATTACCGCACCGCCGACGACGTGCTCGGCGTGGTGCAGTCGATGCTTGGCAACGAGGGCAAGGTCAGCGCCTATGGCAACCAGCTGATCGTCAATGCATCACCGGCCAAGATCGGTGAAGTGCGCGTTTTGCTGCAACAACTCGACACTCGCCCTCGGCGCCTGCTGATCACCGTGGAAAGCACCGACAGCAATTATCAGAACGACCGTGGCTATCGCGTCGATGGCACCCTCAGCGCCGGCAACGCCGAGGTTCAGGTCGGCCGTGGCGAGGTGAATGGCCGCGACCAGGTGCGCATTATCCGCCGCAGTACCGACAGCCGTGGCGGTGGCACCCAGCAGGTACAGGCGACCGAAGGCTACCCGGCGCTGATTCAGGTCGGCCAGAGCGTGCCGCTGACCACCACCAGTAGCGGGCCTTACGGCCAGGTCTACCAGGACACCCAGTACCGCGACGTGACCCGCGGTTTCTATGTGACCGCCAGCCTTTCTGGCGAGCTGGTGCATGTATCCATCAACAGCCAGCGTGACCGGATCAATGACCATCGCCCCGGCGTCATCGACGTGCAAAGCACCGATACGCGCGTCAGCGGCCGTCTCGGCGAGTGGATCACCCTCGGCGGCGTCAGCCAGCAGACCAGCTCCAGCGGCAGCGACGTGTTGCGCCGACACACCACCCAGGGCCGCGAAGACATGTCGCTGCGCCTGAAGGTCGAAGCGCTCGACTGACACCCCCGACCAAAGTCGAAGCCCCTACCCCGACAAGTAGGATGGACAATCCACGCAACCCGCGAAATGCCTGAAACGCCCGCCCCATGGGCTGCAGCACGTGACTGCTCAGTCGCCGACTGAATATGTAGTAGTTTTAAAAAACCACTACAAAACGTTTGACGAAGCATTTTCCCAGAGGCATGATGGCCTCGCTCCCGCTAGCCAGGGGTCCTGAAAAGGATCTCCAGATCACCCCGAAGTACTTCGTGATGATCCGTGTCCCAACAGCCCACAAGGCCGTACGACGAGGTTGCGACTGGAACGAAGTTGTCCTGAGGGACGGGGAAGCGTTAGCGTCAAACAGCTCGAACACAGCAGGTGCCCAAGGTTTCCACGAGCCAGCCGGCCAACGCGATGTTCTCGAACTGTTCGCCACATCCCCCTCCTCGCGGGCAATCCTCGCCCCAGCCGTTTTCTTGTCGTCGAAGTGGAAGCCTCCCGCAGCCGTTGCATCCGTGCACGCATTGAGTGGGTAGTCGGTGCTCAACCAACACATTTTTTGAAGGATTGACCATGTCCGCATATCAAAACGACATCAAGGCTGTAGCCGCTCTGAAAGAGACGTTCGGCAGCAGCTGGAGCGCTATCAACCCCGAGTCCGTCGCCCGTATGCGCGCTCAGAACCGCTTCAAGACCGGTCTGGAAATCGCTCAGTACACTGCTGACATCATGCGCAAGGACATGGAAGAGTACGACGCCGACTCCTCCGTCTACACCCAGTCGCTGGGTTGCTGGCACGGCTTCATCGGTCAGCAGAAGCTGATCTCGATCAAGAAGCACCTGAAGACCACCAACAAGCGCTACCTCTACCTGTCCGGCTGGATGGTCGCTGCCCTGCGCTCTGACTTCGGCCCGCTGCCGGACCAGTCGATGCACGAGAAGACCGCCGTCTCCGACCTGATCGAAGAGCTGTACACCTTCCTGCGTCAGGCCGATAGCCGCGAACTGGACCTGCTGTTCACCGCTCTGGATGCCGCTCGCGAAGCTGGCGACCAGGCCAAGGCTGCCGAGATCCAGAAGCAGATCGACAACCACGAAACCCACATCGTGCCGATCATTGCCGACATCGACGCTGGCTTCGGTAACCCGGAGGCCACCTACCTGCTGGCCAAACGCATGATCGAAGCCGGTGCCTGCTGCATCCAGATCGAGAACCAGGTTTCCGACGAGAAGCAGTGCGGCCACCAGGACGGTAAAGTGACCGTTCCTCACGCCGACTTCCTCGCCAAGATCGCCGCCGTTCGCTACGCCTTCCTCGAGCTGGGCATCGATAACGGCGTGATCGTCGCTCGTACCGACTCCCTGGGCGCCGGCCTGACCAAGCAGATCGCCGTGACCAACGAGCCAGGCGACCTGGGCGATCTGTACAACAGCTTCCTCGATTGCGAAGAAGTTTCTGCTGCCGACCTGGGCAACGGTGACGTCGTGATCAACCGCGGCGGCAAACTGCTGCGTCCGAAGCGTCTGCCGTCCAACCTGTTCCAGTTCCGTGCTGGCACCGGCGAAGCGCGCTGCGTACTGGACTGCATCACCAGCCTGCAGAACGGTGCAGACCTGCTGTGGATCGAAACCGAGAAGCCGCACGTTGGCCAGATCGCGGCCATGGTCAACGAAATCCGCAAGACCATCCCGAATGCCAAACTGGTTTACAACAACAGCCCGTCCTTCAACTGGACCCTGAACTTCCGTCAGCAGGTATTCGATGCCATGGCTTCCGAAGGCAAGGACGTTTCCGCCTACGACCGCGCCAAACTGATGAGCGTCGAGTACGACGAAACCGAACTGGCCCAGGTTGCCGACGAGAAGATCCGTACCTTCCAGCGCGACGGTTCGGCTCAGGCTGGCATCTTCCACCACCTGATCACCCTGCCGACCTACCACACTGCCGCTCTGTCGACTGACAATCTGGCTAAAGGCTACTTCGCCGACCAGGGCATGCTGGCCTACGTGAAAGGCGTTCAGCGTCAGGAACTGCGTCAGGGTATCGCCTGCGTCAAGCACCAGAACATGGCTGGCTCCGACATCGGCGACAACCACAAGGAGTACTTCGCTGGCGAAGCTGCTCTGAAGGCCAGCGGTAAAGACAACACCATGAACCAGTTCCACTAAGAACGGTTCCTCCGCTGCGGACCACGCATCCGCAGCGTCCAATTGCCTAATCCGCCCCGGCTTGCCGGGGTTTTTTTCGCCTGCGTTTTCGCAAGCAAACCCTCCTCGCTGCTCCTAAGCTCAGATGACGCCCTGTGGAGCATGCCCATGCCCTCACCTCGTTCTATCCTGCTATTAGGCAGTTGCCTCCTGGCCGGCAGCGCTGCCCTGACCTGGTACTGGCAACGCCCCTCCACTGAAGCTCACCATAGCTTCGCTCCTGAGCAACCAGCGCCATCTCAAACCACACAAGGCAACGCCCCGCCTCCAGCGACAAACTTCAGTACGGCACAGCTGCAACTGCTGGCTCGCCCCGAGATCCAGCAACAGGAGCAGCGCCTGGCGTTTCATCAGCGCTACAGAGACTTCATCGAGCACGCACAGCAGCTCGACGCAGAAAAACGCGAAGCGCAGGCGCGGGAGCTGAGCCAAGGGCTAGACGCGATGGAACAGCGAGGGGAACTGGCACTGAGCGAAGCTCTGCTGCTACAGATCGCCCTGATCAAAGCCGTCAGTGAGAACGAAACCGAGCAGAAAACACGCGCTGAAACATTGATAAAACGCTATCAGGCCATCAGCGCAGAGCGCGAAGCCAGACTGACGCAACAGCCGGTTCCCAACTTCGAACGCTACAAGGCCGAAGAAAAACGCATCGTCGAGCAAGTGCTGGCCCTGCAGAGCATTCCCGATGGGCTCACTCGCGACCAGTATCTGCGTCAACGCCTGCAAGAGGCGCGCGAACGCAGCTACAGGCAGAGCCCGGAAAACTGAGCACTACGGCAACCCAGGCCGCCGCTGCGCTGCCTCATCGCCGGATCAGAGCAACTGATCCAGCAGGTAATAAAGCAGGTTGAAGGGCTTGCTGCGATCGGCCACGTCACTGCTTTCAGAGGCATCCAGCACCTGCCCACTACCGTCGAGAACGCTGCTGACGAAGTTGTCCAGTTGCAGGTTCTGCTCCTGAATGTCGGCATTGGCGAACTCGATGATACTGGTGCAGTGGCTCTCGTTGACGTTACGGAACTGCGGGAAATAACCACCGACATTGCCCAGGCTGGCCAGCTGGCTGCGCAGCCTTGTGGTGTCTGTCGCCCAGCGCTGCTTGATCAACGCCTCCCTGGTCGCTTGATCCGGCGCGCTGCCGATCTCTGGATAGAAGCGCTCGTAGGAATAGGACGAATAGTTCAGGTCCTGCCAGAAATGCGTATGCCCCATACGATCCCCCGGCAGGTTACTCGAAAGCGCCGGATACAGCGTGCCCAGGTCATTGCGATTGAAACCTGGCAAGCGCGCCTGCAGGTACTGCAAGGGGCCCTGAGGCGCGTCCAGGCCCCAGGCCTGACGGATAAACGTCTGCAGCGGATACGACGGGTACGCCTGATTGTCGCCGGCCAATGCGCTGTAGACCGGGCCGGAATCGTTGATCAGATAGCCCCGATCCGGGGCCATGTCCTGGCGCAGGTTGGCGTAATTGGTCAGGCTGCCCGCACCACCCGCACTGCATCCGGTGGTCAACATCTGCGTCGGCCGTGGCAGATTGTCCTTCAGCCAGCCCGCCACCGCGCGCATGTTACGCAGGCCGTTGTGGTGCCACACCAGAGGCTGATTCTGCCCCTGCGGGTCTTCATAGATCGCCACCTTGTCGCCAGAGTAGATATCACCGGTGCAATACGGCACGTAGACCATGTTCCAGTTCTGCGTCTTGACCCGCGTCCAGGGGTGCAAACGCACGACGAAAGGGCTGACCAGGCTGGCGCCCGGGTTGAGCAACGACATGTAGTCATTGGCAATGCCGTCCGGGTTACGCGCGCCACGTATGCCACTTTGCCCGCTGCAACTGGCGTAATCCCAACAGGCGCCGCCACCTTCCAGGTAGACGATGGTGTTGCGCGTGTTCGGTACGCGGTTGATGAAGAACTTGTAGGGCGAACCATTGCCGCACACCGCGCCGGTCTGCGGCGCCATCTGGATCGTTTGCCAGCCGTAGTAGTTGCCGGGCTTGAATCCGCTGTTGAAGCCGCTGGGGTTGGCCAAGAGCGGATAGGGACCGAGGCGTTGCGCAGGTGTCACCGGATTGTCGGCCTTGGGCGGTGACACCAGGTTGCTCAGACCCTGCCAGAAACTGTAATCCCCTAGCTCGGCACTGGCAGGTGCGCTGAGGGCCAACAGCAGAACGACAGGAATGACACGCGACGTAGACAAGACGACAGGCATGGCAAAACCCCTCATGTTGTTATGCGTACGAAGGGTCGGCATGCCCAGGCAGGGGCAACTTCGCAGACCCAGCGGATGGTGGGTACTGCTCGATTCGGTAGCGCATCGCTCTGCGGCGATTCATGCACGCTAGTACAAGATCGGAGAGTCGACATGCCTGGAAGAATAATAATTAGTGATAAATAACATCGTTTCTTATTCGATACAGGCATTTTCGTACAACTGCTCTGCTGCTTTCGCCTTAGCACCAAAGTGGCAATGAAATGCTCATCTCGCCGAGGCTCATAAGTCGTCGAAATGAGGCAGATTAGTCAGGTGAATTAGGTGTGCGAATTGCGCAGTGTCAGCCCTGGGCTATAGTCCTGAAGGTGCCTGACCAGACAGCTTGAGCAAGATCGAGATGATCGAAAGAAGTCAATCACAAGCTCGACAGAAATGATCAATCTGCAAGAATAATTTTTCTTTGAAAAATTTACTTACAGGTTCCTTGCACATAGTATTGTATACACACTTTGCGTCAGCACCCTTGGTGGTGCTTGTCAGCTAATTAATTAAAAGCCGTTCCTTAGTTCAAGGAGTACCGGCATGCCTGATGCGGTAACGACCATGTCCCATAACTGGGCTTTTGCTGTGTTCTTGCTGGGTGTCTGTGGGCTCATCGCCTTCATGCTCGGTGTTTCCAGTCTGCTCGGCAGCAAGGCCTGGGGACGCAGCAAGAACGAGCCTTTCGAGTCGGGCATGCTTCCCACCGGCAGCGCGCGTCTGCGCCTGTCAGCAAAATTCTATCTGGTCGCGATGCTTTTCGTGATCTTCGACGTTGAAGCCCTCTATCTCTTCGCTTGGGCAGTCTCGGTACGCGAAAGCGGCTGGGCGGGCCTGATCGAAGCTACAGTTTTCATAGCAATTCTGTTGGCAGGTCTTGTCTATCTTTGGCGTATCGGCGCGCTCGATTGGGCTCCGCAGGGACGTCGCGAACGGCAGGCGAAGCTAAAACAATGAGGCTTTGGCGATGCAATACAAACTTACTCGGGTCGACCCGGATGCGCCCAACGAGGCTTATCCTATCGGCCAGCGGGAGGTCGTTTCCGACCCGCTGCTAGAGGATCAGGTTCACAAGAACATCTACATGGGCAAGCTCTCGGACGCGCTTAACGGCGCGGTCAACTGGGGGCGCAAGAATTCCTTGTGGCCGTACAACTTCGGTCTGTCCTGCTGCTATGTAGAGATGACCACGGCCTTCACCGCCCCGCACGACGTGGCGCGCTTCGGTGCCGAAGTTATTCGGGCATCACCCCGTCAGGCCGACTTCATGGTCATCGCCGGCACCTGCTTCATCAAGATGGCGCCGGTCATCCAGCGTCTCTATGAGCAGATGCTGGAGCCCAAGTGGGTCATCTCCATGGGTTCATGCGCCAATTCCGGCGGCATGTACGACATCTACTCGGTCGTTCAGGGCGTGGACAAATTCCTCCCCGTGGACGTCTACATTCCCGGCTGCCCGCCCCGTCCGGAGGCGTTCTTGCAAGGCTTGATGCTGCTGCAGGAATCCATCGGCCAGGAGCGCCGCCCGCTATCCTGGGTCGTAGGCGATCAAGGCATCTACCGTGCCGAAATGCCTTCGCAAAAGGAACAGCGTCGCGAGCAGCGAATCGCCGTTACCAACCTGCGTAGCCCCGACGAAGTCTGAGCCGATGCTTGCCTGCGCAAGCGTCACGCCCACTTTCTACGTTGATCGACAGCGACCGAGACCATGACTCAAGACACCGTTGTGTCCATACCGCCTTACAAGGCTGACGACCAGGACGTCGTCGCCGAACTGCGCGCTCGCTTTGGCGACGACAGCTTCACCCTGCAAGCGACCCGCACCGGCATGCCGGTGCTCTGGGTCGCCCGTGAGCGCCTTATTGAAGTGCTCACCTGCCTGCGCAACCTGCCGCGCCCCTACGTGATGCTTTACGACCTGCACGGCGTCGACGAGCGCCTGCGTACCCAGCGTCGCGGCCTGCCGGACGCCGACTTCACGGTGTTCTATCACCTGATGTCGCTGGAGCGTAATAGTGACGTGATGATCAAGGTGGCCTTGTCCGAGCGCGACCTCAACCTGCCCACCGCCACCGGTATCTGGCCCAACGCCAACTGGTACGAACGCGAAGTCTGGGATCTGTACGGCATCACCTTCACCGGCCACCCGCACCTGAGCCGCATCATGATGCCACCGACTTGGGAAGGTCACCCGCTGCGCAAGGACTACCCGGCGCGCGCCACCGAATTCGATCCGTTCAGCCTGACCCTGGCCAAGCAGCAGCTTGAGGAAGAAGCCGCGCGCTTCCGTCCCGAAGACTGGGGCATGAAGCGTGGCGGCGAGCACGAGGACTACATGTTCCTCAACCTCGGTCCCAACCACCCGTCCGCACACGGTGCCTTCCGCATCATCCTGCAGCTCGACGGCGAAGAGATCGTCGATTGCGTGCCGGAGATCGGCTACCACCATCGTGGTGCCGAGAAGATGGCCGAACGGCAGAGCTGGCACAGCTTCATCCCCTACACCGACCGCATCGACTACCTCGGCGGGGTGATGAACAACCTGCCTTACGTGCTCTCGGTGGAAAAGCTCGCCGGCATCAAGGTGCCGGCCCGCGTCGACTTCATCCGCGTAATGATGGCCGAGTTCTTCCGCATCACCAGTCACCTGCTGTTCCTCGGCACCTACATCCAGGACGTCGGCGCCATGACCCCGGTGTTCTTCACCTTCACCGACCGCCAGCGCGCCTACAAGGTGATCGAAGCCATCACCGGCTTCCGCCTGCATCCGGCCTGGTATCGCATTGGTGGCGTCGCCCATGACCTGCCGCGCGGTTGGGACAAGCTGGTCAAGGAGTTCGTCGACTGGCTGCCCAAGCGCCTCGACGAATACGAGAAGGCGGCGCTGAAGAACAGCATCCTCAAGGCCCGTACCATCGGCGTGGCGCAGTACAACACCAAGGAAGCGCTGGAATGGGGCACCACCGGTGCCGGCCTGCGCGCCACCGGCTGCGACTTCGACCTGCGCAAGGCACGCCCCTACTCCGGCTACGAGCACTTCGAGTTCGAGGTGCCTCTGGCGGCCAATGGCGACGCCTACGACCGCTGCATGGTGCGTGTGGAAGAGATGCGCCAGAGCATCCGCATCATCGACCAGTGCCTGAAGAACATGCCGGAAGGCCCGTACAAGGCCGATCACCCGCTGACCACGCCGCCGCCGAAAGAACGCACGCTGCAGCACATCGAAACCCTGATCACCCACTTCCTGCAGGTTTCCTGGGGCCCGGTCATGCCGGCCAACGAAGCCTTCCAGATGATCGAGGCGACCAAGGGCATCAACAGTTATTACCTGACGAGCGACGGCAGCACCATGAGCTACCGCACCCGGATTCGCACCCCCAGCTTCCCCCACCTGCAGCAGATCCCCTCGGTGATCCGCGGCAGCATGGTGGCGGACCTGATCGCCTACCTGGGCAGTATCGACTTCGTCATGGCCGACGTGGACCGCTGACATGAATACGCTAATTCAGACCGACCGCTTCACCCTCAGCGAAACCGAACGCTCGGCCATCGAGCACGAGATGCACCACTACGAAGACCCGCGCGCCGCCAGCATCGAAGCGCTGAAGATCGTGCAGAAGGCACGCGGCTGGGTGCCAGACGGCGCCGCCGATGCCATTGGCGCGATCCTCGGCATTCCCGCCAGCGACGTCGAGGGTGTGGCTACCTTCTATAGCCAGATTTTCCGCCAGCCGGTCGGCCGCCACATCATCCGGGTGTGCGACAGCATGACCTGCTACATCGGTGGCCATGAATCCGTGGTCAGTGAGATGCAGAAGCAGCTCGGCATCGGCCTTGGCCAGACCACCAGCGATGAGCGTTTCACCCTGCTGCCGGTGTGCTGCCTGGGCAACTGCGACAAGGCTCCGGCGCTGATGATCGACGACGACACCTTCGGCGACATCCAGCCCGACGGCGTCGCCAAGCTGCTGGAGGCCTATCAATGAAAGCGCTCACCTCCATCGGCCCAGCCAACCGCATCACCCGCAGCGAAGAAACCCATCCGCTGACCTGGCGCCTGCGTGACGACGCCCAGCCGGTATGGCTGGAGGAATACCAGCAGAAGAACGGCTACGCGGCCGCCCGCAAGGCACTGACCGAGATGGCCCAGGCCGACATCGTGCAAACCGTCAAGGAATCCGGCCTCAAGGGCCGTGGCGGTGCAGGCTTCCCCACCGGTGTGAAGTGGGGCCTGATGCCAGCCGACGAATCCATGAACATCCGCTACCTGCTGTGCAACGCGGATGAAATGGAGCCCAACACCTGGAAAGACCGCATGCTCATGGAGCAGCTGCCGCACCTGCTGGTGGAAGGCATGCTGATCTCGGCGCGCGCGCTCAAGGCCTATCGCGGCTACATCTTCCTGCGCGGTGAGTACGTTGACGCCGCGGCCAACCTCAACCGCGCTATCGAGGAAGCCAAGGCTGCCGGCCTGCTCGGCAAGAACATCTTCGGCTCAGGCTTCGATTTCGAGCTGTTCGTGCACACCGGCGCCGGCCGCTACATCTGCGGCGAAGAAACCGCGCTGATCAACTCGCTGGAAGGCCGCCGCGCCAACCCGCGCGCCAAGCCGCCCTTCCCGGCTGCCGTCGGCGTGTGGGGCAAGCCGACCTGCGTCAACAACGTCGAGACCCTGTGCAACGTGCCGGCCATCATTGGCCAGGGCGTCGACTGGTACAAGAGCCTCGCCCTCCCCGGCAGCGAAGACCACGGCACCAAGCTGATGGGCTTCTCCGGCAAGGTGAAGAACCCCGGCCTGTGGGAACTGCCGTTCGGCATCACCGCCCGCGAGCTGTTCGAGGACTACGCCGGCGGCATGCGTGACGGCTACACACTGAAATGCTGGCAGCCTGGCGGCGCCGGCACTGGCTTCCTGCTGCCCGAGCATCTCGAGGCGCAAATGTACGCCGGTGGCATCGGCAAAGTCGGCACGCGCATGGGCACCGGCCTGGCGCTGGCAGTCGACGACTCGATCAACATGGTCTCCCTGCTGCGCAACATGGAAGAGTTCTTCGCCCGCGAGTCCTGCGGCTGGTGCACACCGTGCCGCGACGGTCTGCCGTGGAGCGTGAAGATCCTCCGCGCCCTGGAACGTGGCGAAGGCACCCGCGAGGACATCCAGACCCTGCTCGGCCTGGTCAATTTCCTCGGCCCGGGCAAGACCTTCTGTGCTCACGCGCCAGGCGCCGTGGAGCCGTTGGGCAGTGCCATCAAGTATTTCCGTGAAGAGTTCGAGGCCGGTGTGGCCCAGGTGGCGACTACGCCCCGCACGCCAGCGACCGCGAGCTGAACAGACGAATTCCCTTAGCCAGCCGCTTTAACCAGCGGGTAAACGAAGACTTAAAGAAATGGCCACTATCCACGTAGACGGCAAAGATTTCGAAGT
>Ga0208645_1001306_pt1 | contig 22195 bp, 27 predicted proteins | sample VirMetDEL_Sep_01_FD_184519 | JGI IMG/M metagenome (GOLD analysis project Ga0208645, IMG submission 184519) | Aqueous microbial communities from the Delaware River and Bay under freshwater to marine salinity gradient to study organic matter... | ecosystem: Environmental > Aquatic > Marine >... | reverse complement strand
GGCATCAAGTCGTGGATTGGATTTTTTGAGCAATGGTTTCAAAATTCGTGGAACAGATACAAGCGTCAACAGATCGGGCGATACGCACATCTACATGGCCTTTGCCGAACAACCCTTTAAATTCTCAAATGCGAGGTAATACATTATGTGGGTTCATGCAGGAAAAATAGTAAGGGTCGGAAAGGCTTGGACTTCTGTCGATGGCATCCAACACCCTTCCAACTGGAACAACTGGACTGATGAAGAAAAAGCGGCGGCAGGGCTGACCAACGATACTTCTTTAGACCCCAAAGCTTATGACAACCGTTTTTATTGGGGGTGGAATGGCGACAAAACTGCGCTCATCGAACGATCTCTTGCAGACATCAACGAGGTTGACTCCGAAGGAAACCCTATCTTGGATGAAAAAGGAAATCAAATCATCACAAGAGGACTTAAATACAACGCAATCCAACAAACAAAAAGAACAGCGGGCACAAAGCTTAGCCAAACTGATTGGATGGTCACGAGAGCTTACGAAACGGGAGGTTCCTCAGCGATACCAAGTACCATATCGAATTACAGAACGGCTGTCCGCACTGCGTCAGGAGCTATCGAAACTGCAATAACCAATGCGGCAGACCTTGCGGCATTCATGGCGTTATACGATACGCCTGTGGACAGCAATGGCAATCCGACAGGTAATGCACCGATCCACGATTGGCCTGATGAGGTTTAACAGTGGACACACAATCGCAACTTGAAAAGCACGAGGCTGAATGTTTGCTAAGATACGAATCTGTACAGACCAGACTCGACAGTCTTGACAAACGTATGTGGAGATTAGAAGCAATGATTATGGGATCAACCCTAGCCATTGTGTGCGCAGTCGTTGCTCTACTGGTGCAAATTTAATGATCTTTGAAGCGATAGCCGCAGTAAAAATAGCCAACGATGCTATCGGTGCTATCAAAGAGTTTGCAGGTCATATTCACTCTGTCGGTGAACTAGGTCCACAACTCACTAAACTTGCTGACGCAAAAGAAACGATTGAAAGAAAAGCAAAACACGGTGATATGGAAGCTTTCTTTGCCCTTGAAAAAATTAATCGGCATGAAGCTGAGATTAAACAATTATTTATCTACAGTGGTCGTGCCGGTCTTTGGGACGACTATCAAAAATTTATCGCCAACCGGAAACAACTCAAAGAAAATGAACGCAAACGTATCGAGCAGGCCAAGGCACGTAAACGCAAACAAATTAAAGAATGGACTACTGGCATTGTTGTTACCATTGCCGCCCTTTCTGCTGTTGGCTTATTTGGTTACATCTTATATTGGCTTATAACTACAAAGGGGGGCTAACTATGTGGATGTTATTTACAATCCTACTAAAAGCAAATCAATTTTACGTAAAGCCTAATGGCCCATTCGTGGACATGGCAACTTGCTTTGAAGCACGTGAGGTAATCCTAAAACAGTTCCCAGAGCCTAAAGTTAACTACGAAGCTGTCTGTGTGAAAACTGACTTCTTTGGAGAAGGTATATGATCGGCATCCTAGGTAAAATATTAGGTAGTGGTGATGTCATCAAGAAAGGCATGGATCTGATTGACGATATGCACACATCAGATGAAGAGGCTATTGCCGCTAAGTCTAAAGCCAAAATTGACCTTATGAATGCGTATGCCCCTTTTAAAATTGCTCAGCGGTACATTGCTCTCATGTTCACAGCAGTGTTCCTCAGTATGTTCGTATTAGTGCTTGCGATGACACTCGCAGGTGAAGGTGACATTGATGCTGTGAAGCAGATTATTGGGGACTTCTGGATTGGTGAAATCATGTTGATGATCGTCGGTTTCTACTTCGGCGGTGGCTTAGCAGAGTCTGTCACATCCGCAAAGAACAAAAAGTAAGGTAAGGAATATGAGTTTCTCTTCTGTAGTTAAAATGATTCTTGTCCACGAAGGTGGCTATGTCAATCATCCATCTGATCCCGGTGGGGAAACTAAGTATGGCATTTCTAAACGTGCTTACCCAGATGTGGACATTGCTGAGTTAACTGAAGATGATGCGGCTGATCTTTACAAACGTGACTACTGGGATCGTATCAAAGGTGATGATCTTCCTGTTGGTGTTGCTTGTGTTGTCATGGACTATGCTGTCAATTCAGGAATCTCACGTGCATCAAAAGCTCTCCAATCCGTCTGTGGAATCGCAAACGGTGATGGGGTCATTGGACCTGCTTCTCTCAATGCTGTGTGGACTACTGTAAAAAATACCAGTGAAGAAGATGTCATTAATGCTGTCACTGAACAGCGTCAAGGATTTATTCGTGCTCTCTCTATCTACGACACATTCGGCAAAGGATGGGAACGTAGAATTGAAGAGACACGTGCTAAGGCAATGGAGCTAATCTAAAATGTTTAATCAAGGCCAAATGGAACGCATAGCTAATAAGTTAGGCTATCAAGGTCCGATGGACAAGTTCAATGAGTTTTTGGCGAGCAGTCCCGGTGCTCAACGTGCTTATGCCGGTCTTGAAGCTAAAGCTAAAATGATGAAGATGAATGCCGGTGGCTACGTCAAGAAGCTACAGGAAGGTGGTGTAGTACAAACATCTGAAGGTGTTGGTGCCCCAACTGTAGGTGCGGCAGTACCACAGATGACACCTTTCGGTCCTAAGCTAGATGCTGAAGGCAATCCTGTACAGCAACAGGTTCTTGACGTAGACGGTAACCCAGTCACTGATGCTGAAGGTAACCTTACATACGAAACACAGTTTCCTAGCATTCCTGAGTACAGTGCTACACAGATGTTCCAGCCGGGATTACCACCGGGTGCTCAGCAATTAGCTCAGGGTGTTGAGTTCGGTACACAGCAAGCTGTATCACCTGCAGGCACACAGGTCGGTACTGCACCTACTGTTGCCGCTCCTGATCAAGCTACCACTGCCCAAGCGCAGGCACCTATTACCCCTACCCCACAACAGTATCAGGCAATGATAGCATCAGGACAAGTGCCTGCAACTGCACCTGCCATTGGGACAGTCTCAGCACCTGCTGTCGCTCAGTCAACTGTACCTACATCTACTGAGGTTGCAAATCAACAAGCCGCACAGATTGATCAAGCGGTTCGTGTGACAGCACCGAATGCCCGTACTTTATCCGCCGAAGAACTAGTAACTGCACCTGCTGATGCCACAGTAGCGGCACAGTTTGCTGAACAGGTAGAAGCGGCACAAGCACAGCCTACACCTGAAGCTACTGTACAAGGTCAGTTAGCTAACCTAATGGCTGACTTTGAAGACGGGCAGACACCTCCATGGGCGGCGGGGGCGATGCGTAATGCAACTGCAATAATGGCACAGCGTGGTTTATCTGCCTCATCTATGGCTGGTCAGGCTATCATTCAAGCGGCTATGGAGTCTGCACTCCCCATCGCCCAGATGGATGCTCAGACGCAGTCTCAGTTTGAAATGCAGAATCTCTCTAACAGACAGCAACGTGCAATGCTTTCTGCACAACAACGTGCCCAGTTTATTGGACAAGAGTTTGATCAGAACTTCCAAGCTCGTGTTCAGAATGCATCACGTATCTCTGACATTGCCAATCTTAATTTCAATGCTGAGCAACAGATTGCACTTGAGAATGCTCGTATGGCTCAAACAGTCGATCTGAATAACTTGACTAATCGTCAGGCTGTACAGATGGCTAACATTGCTCAGATCTCTCAGCTTGAATTGACCAACTTAAATAACCGTCAGCAAGCATCTGTACAGAATGCTCAGTCATTCTTGCAGATGGATATGGCTAACCTATCTAACGATCAGCAATCTGTCATGTTTGATGCGCAGTCTCGTGTTCAGGCTTTGTTATCTGATCAAGCGGCTGAGAATGCGGCTAGGCAGTTCAATGCTACCTCAGAGAATCAGACTACACAGTTCTTCGCTAATTTAAATTCTCAAGTGTCTCAGTTTAATGCGACACAGAGCAACGCCATGGAGCAGTTTAACATTGAGCAAGGTACTGCAGTGAAGAAGTTTAACTCTGAGCTACAGAATCAACGTGATCAGTTTAATGCGCAAAATCAATTAGTTATTGCACAGTCTAATGCTACATGGCGTAGAGAAATTGCAACTGCTAACACTGCCGCTATCAACGAAGCTAACGCATTTAATGCTCAAGCTGTGTTGGGTGTCAGCGAGCAGGCTTACGCTAACCTGTGGCAGGCATACGAAGATGAAATGGAATATGCATGGCAGGGTGGGCAGAACGAATTGGATCGTATTAATAAGCTAGCACAGCAACGTATCTTAGCAGATGCTGAGTTAAGTGCCGCTGATGCCGCCGCTGATGCGTCTACAAGTTCTGCACTAGGCTCATTCGCCGCTACCGCATTGTTTGGTACGGGTGGTAGTGCCGGATTCTTAACGAAGTTTATGAAATAGGTATTGAAGATGTCTAGAAGAATATCGCAAACGTACAACGGCTTTTTATCTTACATGCAACAAAAAGAAAGCATGGCAACACCTAAGAAGCAGGAAACTGCCAGTGGGCTAGGTGCTCGCATGAAGAGAACAAGCGCAACCCCATCTAAAACTAAGTATTCAGAACTAGATAAAGTGGCTGAGATAGTTCAGTCAATTCGTGAATATAGGAATGCATAATGGCAACCCCAGAAAACTTTCTTGATGCCCCAGTAGCGGGCATGTCTTTGACTGCAGAACCTAAGTCTCGCCCATGGCGTAGACCATCACAGGTGTCTACTGTGGATGAAGCAGTAGCTCTGTACGCTCCTATCTTCTCAGATAAGACTACCTCTCGTATGTTGCTTGGTCAGATTCAAACGGGCATTCCTTTGACCTCTATTGCTGATCTTTTAATTACCGGCAATACAATGGAAGGTAAGCACACCTTAGATGTTGGATTGCTTGTAGCTCCCGTACTGGTAGAGACAATGATCACTATGGCTGAGATGGCTGAGATTGATTACGTTGTAGGTAATGAGCGCACAGACGATGAGCCGGGTACTAAGCAGGACATCATCAATCAAGTCATGAAGAGTCTTAAAGAAGAAGAGGGCATGGATGAAGAGCCAATGCCTGAAGAACAAGAGGTTGCCCCACAAGAAGAAGAGGGCATGGATGAAGCATCACCACCGCCTCGCGGGTTAATGGCTCCAAGGAGTGCAATGTAATGCCAGCATTAGATTTTAGAGCATTCGCCGCTGGGTTTGCCACCCAAGCACAGAAGATTGAGGAAGAGTCAGCCAAGATTGGAATGGACCTTCTCAAGAAGGCAATGGAAGATTTTCGTGAAGAAGCTAAAGACTACAAGCCTAAGTACGAAGAAGAGATACGAAACAAAAAAGAACAGGCAATGTATCTAAAAGATACCATAGGCTTGGATGATACACAGGTTAAGGTTCTTTTAGATCGTGGTGACTTGGCTGTCAAAGACTTTGTAGCCAATGCAAAAGATGCTAGAGATTTCCAACAGTTAGATGACTATAAAGGATTGGTTCGACTGGCAGAAGCGCAGGAACCTATCACTGGGTTTGATATCATCGACTATATTGATAGTGGAGCATACGTAAAAACAAAAGCTCCTGTTTATGTTGGACCGGAAGGATTCAAGACAGGTGTGTTTGGCCGTGAGGTTAGCTTGGGGGATAAGAGTACAGTAGAATCCACTAAGTCTGCGTACATTCCTGAGAAGGGTGGGTATGAAGGTGACGTGCCATCGTCAATGGGTGCCACTGTAGATTTGACAGCTAGCAAAAAGAGAGGCGCATTTGAGCCTATCAGCAGGACAGATGATAAAGGATACAGGTCTTCATTTACAGAGGCTTTTGCTGATTTCGCAGGAACTAACCTTACTCAAAATACAGATGGAACATTTAGATTTGCTGACAAGAGAGCGGCCGCAAACACAAAGCTAAAACAAGATATGGAAGGCGCGTATCAGGCATGGATTTCCAGCTTTAAGCCTGTTACTGGCGAAGACAAACAGGTAGACCCAACAACAATTCGTAACTTCGCTCTGTCTTATGTCAATATGCTTAACAACAAGGCTATCGAAGAAGGAACTTCCAAAGATAATCTATTTTACAAAGAAGCAGTTGGCCTAGAGGGTCTGTCAGATCCTAAAGGCTCGACGTTGGCAACAGGTGCTCCTAAAGTAACAGGTGCTCAGACTCCTGCAGTTACTCAAGCAACTCCATCAAATGTACCAACCGATCCTAAACAACATCATATAATCAGTACTTTAATTCCCAAACCCACTATGACTCAGTTTCAAGCTAAACAGGGAAAATCTAGAAAGGATCGCATCAGCATAATAAAAAATATTCTTATTCAGGTCTACGGATACGACGTGAAAAAAGCGGAAGCTGATGCAACGGCAATGGTGCTGTAAATATGAAAAAAGCTTACAACTATCTTGACCCAGAAGACATTACCGCTGAGAACTTGAAAGCAGATGAGGATTTTCTGAATGATGCCGCGAACTATTTGTATAAGAGCACTGAAGGAGATGTAGACCTAACTGACCCAGAGGAAATCTACGACGAGTTCGCCAAGCGGATGCGTTATCACGATGTCAATGAATTAGACACTGTGAGTGACCTGATGTATGCGCAGGAAGCAGATGAAGAGAGTAAGGCTGAAATGGCCCGTCTGTTTGATGTGTATGACAAGTCAGAGATAAGCATGGAAGATCTCGGTGAGAAGATTGTTGATTACGGTGTTGGTATTGCGTCTGCCCCATCGACGATTCTTGGACTATTGACAGGCGGCGCTGGTAAAGCTGTGTCTGTTGCAGGACAGCAGGCAACTAAAGCAATCGTGCGTAGAACGCTCAGGGGGGCACTTCAAGGTGCTCTCGTGGAGGGTGCTATTGGTGCTGGTCAAAGTGTGGCACAGCAAGGCACACGGATGGAGCTAGACCCTGAAAGGGAGTTTAGTGGCACTGAAGTTGCTCTTACAGCAGGACTGTCCGCACTTCCCGGAGTTGCCCTTGGCGGTGTTAATGCACTTCGGTTAGGCGCAAAAGAAGCTGATGCAACTTTGCTGAAACAGCAGGGTGAAGCCGCATTTGCTAAAAGAGATGCCGAAGCTAAAGTCCAAGCTAGAGAGACAATTGAAAAAGCAAAGAGTGCAGACTCTAAATCCGTTTTAGAGGTTGAGGAGACGTTAGCTGAGCTTGAAGCATTAACGATAGACCCAGAAACAGGAAAGGCTGTACGACTCAAGCCCCTAGACCCAGAGCTAGTTAAGGAAGGTAAATCGTTACAAGTTGAGGCACTAGAGGATAGTGGGATTGATTTACCTGAAGGGTTTGAGGTTCGTTTAGAGCAGGGCGATATTGATAAGATGACAGCGGCCATACTAGAGATGAAAGAAATCATTCCTAGGAACCCCGGAAACAGAATAACTGCTGACCTATCGCTTGCTATTGCAAATGGCGATATTCCATTGGATATGTATGTAAAAACAATGGAGAAATACAATTTAACGCAATCTCAAATAGCACTAATTTATCAGGCTAACGTATCTCAGGCGGCAAGATTACTCAAGGCGCAACAGACAATTGCTGGAAAGTCTGCAACAGACATACTTTTGCTTAAAAAGCAATTGCAGGAAGCTGTTAAGAACGGAGCTAAAGCAACTGAAGTAACTGGAGCGGATTTAAATCTAGCGAATGCTGTAGGACAGGAGGCAGTAGTAAGAAGTACGGCGAGGGACTTGGGCAACAAGTTTGAGCGTGTCCGTCGATCTATTATGACTTCTCAGCCAGTCACTACCTTACGTAACGTATTCGGCGGAGCGTCTCGTTTAACACTGGACATGTTTGAAGAGGCAGTGGAGACAGGCGGTCTTTACTTGTACAACGGTTTAGCGAAAAGATTAGGCTTTAAGCAAGCTGAGGCAAAAAGAAGTTTTCTCAATTCTGCTGATGTAGGAAAGTATATTGTAGATACTCCCGAAGCAGACTTGATTGTTAATCTATTTAAGAACAGAGACGCAGAAGGTTTTGACAGATTTTTTGGTAACTTTATTGACTCCGCTGTAGCAGGAACCAAATCGGGTGGTCAGCCAGAAGGAGCGGTTTCAAAAATGCTGACTACCGTAGGTAATGGACTAAACATCCTTAACCGTATGTCCGATAACTTTTTTAAGAAAGCAACATTTGCAGGGGAACTTAGTCGCCTAGTTAAAGCAAACTACGGAGAAAATTTAACTGACCTTATACGTGAAGGAAGATTTAACGAGATTAACCCCAAGCTATTCAATGAGGCAATGGATAAATCCCTTGAAATGGTCTATCAAAAGACACCCAAGGGAGAAGGATTCTTTGCTAAGCAAGCTAGGAATTATCTTGACGTAGATAAGCAGTACGGATTTATTACAGGCTTACTGATACCCTTCCCTCGTTTCGTAATTAATCAGATCCAGTTTATGTATGAACATGCTCCAGTTCTAGGAATGATACAGGCAGAAAAACTGGGAGGTGGAGGAAAGGTTGCGGGTAGAACATTAGCAAAAAGAATATCTCAGCAGGTTAGCGGCGCGGGAATGTTAGGCATATTTTACGCATTGCGTGGTACTCAAGACCCCGGAACACTTTGGTATAATGTAGAAACTGAACATGGTACTTTAGACCTCCGGCCTATGATAGGTCCGATGAACCTAGAATTATATATTGCTGATTATATCCTTAAATTAAGGACAGGACAACCTACGCCAGACTTAGTCGGAATTACACAGGATATGGTACAGACTGCTATCGGATCTCCCATGAGAGCAGGGACAGGACTACAGTTAGTTAACGAGCTACTACCTAGTATGCTTGCAGAACTAGACTCTGAAGGTGCTAGTGGAGGAAAGTTTTCATTGGCCTTTGAACAAAAAGTGGGAAAGGTAGCAGGGGACTACTTGAATACATTTACTTTTCCTTTACCTATTAGTGTTGCAAGAGATCTGTATTCCCTGACTGATGAACAGCTACGTCTAATACCAGAAACTGGTGACGAAGTAGATTGGTGGGATATAGCTTTGGCACGTGCTGGTAGATCACTAGGACCAATTCGTGGAATGTTAGCTGATATCGGGGACTACCTAGGAATAGACTATGAAGATAATAAGGAAGACCCACGCTACAGCTTGATGCGCTCTACTCCTGCCAAGAAGGTAGACCCACTACGTACTGCAACAACTGGTTTTAACATCTCTGAGAATGCAAATGAAGTGGAGAAAGAGGCTAACAGACTTCAAGTGCGTCCTTATGAAATATATCGTAGGTTCAAGTTTGGTCCTGCCGATGTAAGAATCCGTGAACTGGTAGCCAGCGAACTGCCTCAGAAAATGTCAGGGTTCATCAGAGGCGAAGAGTACAAAAGGAAGAGCAATGAAAACAAAAGAAAGTTCTTCAAGGAAAAGGCTAGAGAAATTGTTACAGGTATCTCTTCCAATATTTTAGAAGAACTTGGCAATGCGATTGAACTCTTTGTAGAAAGAAATCCTGATGTAACAGAGGACATGATCAAAGAGGAGTTTGGATACACTATTAACGATATCATGCAGTATCGGTATGAGACTGAGATATCAAAAGATAATCGTGCCGCTCTTGAATCAGAAATCGGTAAGCCTACAGAGGACTCTAACTTCAGTGAATACTTATTGGAAGGACAAAATAAGTCAACGCAAGAGTTAGCTTCTGGTGGTCTAGTGCAGTCATTCGATGAAGGTGGTGTAGTAGTTGGTAAAACACGTGCTGGTCAACCTATATATGACAGCGGTGTTGATGATCAGACAAAGCAGATGGTTGAGCTTGGTCTTGACATTGCACCTGTAACTGGTGAGATACGTTCAGCACAAGCCGCTGTAGAGGACTTTGAAGAAGGTAACTACGGTATGGCGGCACTAGGTGCAATTGGAGCGTTGCCATTGTTAGGGATACCTGCCCGAAGTGTAGCTAAAGTTGTAAAGAATGTGGATAATTTTACTGAGTTTTTCACCCCCATTACATTGAAGGGTAGGAAGGGCGATAAGCAAGCTGTTCCCTCAGAACCTGTTATGAGAGAGACTGCTGAAGCAACAAAGGACATAGATCCTAAGTTAGCTAGAGCGAAAGCATCAGATGCTCCAAGTATACTGCCAGCACCGGGAAGATTCTTTGATCCTGACAGCAAGGATTTTAAGCCCAAACTATTGAAGATGGCTGAGAATAGCAATGTAGATGTCGATTTGACATTCGGGAACTATCTTGTCCCCGGTAGAGAGGCAGTAGATGTTTCTAATAAAACATTTAATAATTTATTCGTTAGTCCTCGCACATCATTTAAAAGAAGTAACGATCAGAATGCCGCTGTGGCAAAGGCTAACATTTACGATGGTCCAGAACTTTCAGTAGATGAGATGAAAGCCAACTATGTTGCTAACACAGGCAAAAAGGCTAATGACGCACGTGTCATAAGGACTAACTTAGTTCAGCCAGAAAAGTTCAAGATTGCCACTGAGTCAGGTGAAAGATTCTTGGATCACCCTATCGTTGCTGTACAGCAAATGTCTGGTAAGCATCCGGGCAATCCAGATCACAGTGCTCCACACTTCTATACGTTAGATGCACAATTTAAAGGTCCAGTTAGAATGGACAGAGCTACCGCTGTGGATAAGAAAGGAAAAGCACCTCAACCTAACCTCCGACCCGCAACAGTAGGTGGTCCAGAAGATATTCAACTTGGGAATGTGGTAGGTGAAATTCGTATAGGAACGAATAAGCACAAGCTATACGACTATGTTGAAGTGGATGGAACTAAGTCTGCACCAGAAGGGTTTGAGGAAATACCTGCCTTCAAGAAAGGCGGATTAATGAGCCGCAAATAAAAAACCCCTCATTGCGAGGGGCTTGTACGCTTTGCTGTAAGGGTGAGATCAAACAGCGGAGGGAAAACTGCCTTAGCAGTTTCTCTCTTATAACTAATAGTTATACACTAATGAATATAAAAGTCAATAGGTTATATTAAATCTTTCTTATTTGTCGTTTCAGGTGTCTGATGACTGCCTCCATTTCCTTGATCTTCTTGTTAAGTTTTTCAAATTCTTGCTTAACTTGATCTTGGCTCATGCGGCTTGCCACCCCCAATCGTCACCTTCCATACCTGCGCTATTGTAATCTGTTACAACACCCTCAAAGAAATTCTTGTGAGAATCTCCTGCAATGACCCAGTCCACCCATGGTAGCGGGTTCTCTTTGACTTTGTAGTTACCTTTGAGTCCAAGCTGAATGAGCCGTCTGTCCGCAATGTATCGGATATATGACTTAACTTCCTCTCTCGACAAGCCTTCCAAGTCACCCATCTCATACGCAAGATCAATAACTTTATCTTCCAGAGCAACTGCGTCTCTGACCATTTGATAGATATCTGATTTAAATTCATCTGTAACAATTCGGGGGTGTTCTTCACAGAATGTGCGGAACAGTTTAGTCATGCCTTCGCAGTGCATCGTCTCATCACGGATACTCCACTCGACGATCTCACACATGCCTCGCATCTTACCTGTACGTTGGTAGTTAAGTAGCATTACGAATGCGCTGAACAGGCTCATGCCTTCATTGATAACTGACCGGGCAACTGCCTTGCACAAACCTGACTGCGTGTTCACGTCAATGTCAGCCATGAACTCAATCTTATCTGCCATCTGTTGGTACTCAAGGAACGCTGAGAACTCTTCTTCTGGCAATCCTAACGTATCATTAAGTAAAGCATAGCTACGCTGATGCACAAATTCACGGTTAGCAAAGCTAGTAAGCATAGCCCGTATTTCGTTATTTTTAAATTTAGGTATGTAAGATTCCAAGTAGTTTGTTCCAACTTGGACATCCGACTGCGTAAAGAGTCTAAGGATCTGTGTAATATGGTTTCTTTCGACATCAGTTAACTTCCCGTTGTTCCACTGTGCTACATCATCCTGTAGCTTAGCTTCCCATTCACCCCAGTGTACCTTCTCATGTGAGATAGCCTTTTCCACAGCCCATGGATATAGAAACGGCTTATAAGTCTTTGATTCTTGTAGCAATGGCATTCCACCACTCCGTTTATTGTACAGTAAAAAAAGCCCACCGAAGTGGGCACCAAGGGTAGTTATACTCATCGAGGGAAATTAGTCAACTGATTTATTAGCCAATCTATTGCGAAGTTCGTTAACTTGTTGACGTAAATCAACAATTTCTTTTGCGGCTTTCTGTGACAGGGCATCTGGTACTACCTTAGTCTGCCACCCATTTTCTGTTTCTTCAACCATTTCAAGTGCTTGCGCCTCACGCAACGCTTTTACTAGGTCAAACTCTTCATCAAAATCAATACTCATGTAACTCCTCCATTGGGCGCAGTGCCTTTTTATCGACAACTTTTCGTGTTCCATATCCGAAGTTTCTTTCATAGCATTCTGTCATGAAGTCTTCTTTAGATATCCATCCTGCGACATCTACATAAGTATCATTGTACGCACCATACGCTAAGACTGCGATGTCAGATTTAAACCTATCAAAGCTGTCGAATATAAGATTGCCATTTTTGTAAGTAGAAAGCTTAACGTCAACCGTTCTACCGTCTGGCATAACATAATCAATGCCATCGTCAGCATCAACAGTAACATCCGTAGGTGGCAAGTTATATAGTTTAGCGAAAGCTAACTCGCCACGAAATCCCATCTCATTGCCTTGCTCCCGCTTAATTGATTCAGTGCCTTCTTTAAGTCTGGGTTTAGCACCCTGTCCTCGACAGATACGAACAGTCTCCTCTCCTTTGTGCTTACAAGATTGCAAGTCATCGTCAGTAAAATCAACACGAATCATTATTCCTCTCCAGTTCTAACTTGATAAGCTTAGATTCTATCTTAGCAATCTTTCTAGAGCTTCTCTTGGCCGAAGCCTTGAGTAACTTCATCCATAGCTTTAGCAATTTCTGCTTCACGTTTCGTGCTGTCATCAAATACCCCGTTATGTATGCACTTCTCATATGTATTCCATAGCTCGTTAAAGCGCATCTCAGAGAAGATCTCTAACCCCATAAGGGCATTCATTACCTGATCCTCATTCATGTGCTCAGCGGACGTATAGAAAGCCTTGATGTCATCGGATGTACGCCATGCTTTCATGATCGCATCTTCCAAATCAAAACGATCTACTGGCTTTCCTCTGTCGTTCATGTGTATACCGTTAATCTTCATCGTGATCTTCATACCCTTCGTGTTCATCATCGTAACAACCGTGTAGCTGTGTGAAGAATTCATCCATACCTGAATAACACATTGCGCAGAAGGCTACGGGGAGGATACCTAAGTATCCATCAATCCCCCCTTCAAGTTCAATGTCGAACTCGCAGTGACACACAGAGCAGACTAGCTCATTGTGACTTCTATCTTTCTCTGTGCTCACGTGCTCTATTGGTCCTATTGAGATATGTAATTGTTTCTTTCTACTCATTAGCCTTGGCAGGAGATACACTCATCTCCATCCTCATCTACGGTAAAGTCTTTAAGTGCTACACGTTCCACTGATGCACCCACTTTATCAGCAGATACCCCTGCATTAGTACGTAAGTAGTACAGTCCCTTGAGTCCACCCTTCCATGCTTTGATATGCACAGAGTTGACGTAGGGTTTAGGTGAACCAGATGGGAAGAACAGATTCACTGACTGCCCTTGACAGATAAACTCCTGTCTCTTAGCCGAGTGTTCAACAACCCACGCTTGATCAAGTTCAAAGGCTGTCTTGAAAACGCCCTTCTCATGATCGCTGAGGAAATCCAGATGCTGGACAGAGCCTTCATTCGCAATGATCGACTTCCATGTGGCTTCTGTATTTTCACCATGCTCCTCCAGTATCTGCTCTAGTGCTTTGTTCTTAACCAGATGCGCACCTGCACGTGTTCTGTGCGTGTACGCATTCGACTTGATAGGCTCAATAGATGCTGAGCACCCGCATATGATAGACGAGTTAGCATTCGGAGCAATCGCAAGTAGATGAGCATTACGCCGCCCTGTGCCTGCCATATCAGGTGCTTCACCCCTTTCCTTACCAAGGTTGTAGGTTGATTTAAGAGCATCCTCCTTGATGCGTTTAAACATCTGGTAGTTTTCACTAGCCGCCTGCCAAGATTCCCAAGCAATTCCTTTGCTTTGCAAGTAACCGTGAAAGCCCATTGCTCCAAGACCAATTGATCTTTCCATGTACGCACTGAACTTAGCCTTCTCTAACTCTTCCGGAGCATTGCGGATAAAGAATTTAAGGACGTTGTCCAAGAGTCTGACCAAATCTTGAACCATTCCGGTGTCTCGCCACTCGTCCCACTTTTCAAGGTTGACTGAGGAGAGGCAACAGACTGCTGTACGTTCTTCAGATGTAGCGAGATGGATTTCATTGCACAAGTTACTGCCATTAATTGTGAGTCCAAGTGCTCTTTGAGAATCTGGTAACCCTCGCTGGGCTGTGTCGATAAAGTTGAGGTAAGGGCTACCTGTTCTGAAGCGAGCTTCAAGTATTCTTTGCCACAGTTCTCTAGCTTGGATTGTAGCTCTGATAGCTCCTGAATCAGGGCATCGTAATTCCCATTGTTCTCCATTTTGTACTGCCTCCATAAAAGCATCTGTAATATTTACTGCATTAAACAAGTTGAAACACTTGCGGTTAGCATCCCCACCTGTAGGTAACTTGAAGTTAATGAACTCAAGTATCTCAGGGTGAGACACATCTAGGTATGCCGCATACGAACCTTTACGGGTCTTGCCCTGTTTGTATGCAGTCATCTGTGAGTCTACGACTCTCATGAATGGGATCACTCCCGGTGCCTTGTCACTGACAGGTCTTACATTAGACCAGTGTCCACCGACACCACCACCCTTTACGGATAGCCATGCAACTTCAGCATTATGGCTGATGAGAGACTCAAGAGTGTCAGAAACATAAGTAAGAAAGCAAGAGATCGGCAATCCTTTTGGCTCAGCGTCTCTAGCCGGTGCGTTTGAAAGGACAGGACTAGCGAACATAAACCAACGCTTACTAGCATAATCATAAATACGTTGGGCGAAGTCATAGTCTCCCTCACAATAAGCAACAGAGGCACGTGCAAACGCCTGTTGTGCGTACAACTCTGAGTCTAACATGTAGTAATCTCGTAGCAGGGCTAGTGCTTGATCGCCAAGATCAGCATCCCTATCTAGATCTATTTTTATTCCTAGGTAATCCACGATGTCCATTAATCAATTCCTTCAATAGAAATTTGGCACTTCTTGAGTTCCGCACCCGGAATGTCATAGACACATGAATCGAGTACTTCGGTGACAATTTCTGTGATTCCATCTTCATGCCTTTGTCCGGGCGAAACCTCAGTTATATCTACATTGAATTCTAAGTCAACTTTTACTTGAATCTCTTGTGACATTACCAGTGTTTCCCTTCTGTCTCTTCCATCATCTCGATCATCCTGTCAAGATACCAACGTGCCTTCTTGGCATTTGTGATAGGGTCACCCTTACTCCACAGGCGAGTACCTAAGTACTTCAAGCACTGCCATTGACAGCCCCACATGGGAGCTAGGGGATGCAGGGAACGCATCACGTCACAGATGTAATCAAACGTCTGGATCAAACCGGAGTTGTAATGCTCTGGTCTGTCTACCTCATCAAAAAATCTATCGTCTTCATCTTCAAGGACATCATCAAATACATCACCTACAGATTGAATCTTTTCAATGCTCTCTGACTCACTCATCATGCACTCCCATGTGTCTTCGTATTGAAATCTAATGTGATAACCTTGCCATCTTTACTGCGAGTAAAAACAGTAGGCTTATTTTCTTCTAGGTCTACTTCGTATTCATCGTCGGAGTAGTCAGCAAACTTTTCTGCAAAGTATGACTTAACATACGTTAGGAACTCTGGGTCTTCTTCCATAAGCATTAGTGTACAGGCCATCATGCCACACACACTACGTAGCTGAGAAATATCTTCATCTGATAAGTCCCCCGCTAACTCTTCGTACATACCGGCAGAGACATTACCTGTCCATACGCCATCAACAAATTCAGGCTCAATATCAATCCCAAACATTGAATGTTTTTTATCTTTTACTTCATCACTCATTGTATAACTACCTTTTGATTTTTTTTAATGGGAACTGTACAAACTCACTAGGCATAACCTTGGCGGGTTTTTTCTTTTCCGTTATCCATTCCTGTGGGACATCCTTGTCCGCATACAGGAAGCCATACTTATCACACCACATTCCATATGATGTCTTAGATCCTTTACGAATCTTAGCTTTACTATTGGTGAATACAAATCGGATGTCAAGGGTTGGGTGTTGCTTCTGTATCTCCAGATGTTTCTTCCGGTCCTCAGTAGTGAACCTACCTTTAGTCTCTATCAATATTCCATTTGGTAATAAGAAGTCCGGTGTATATGTCCGATAGTTTAGTTCTTCCCATTCTATCTTCAGGCATTCGTACTTGGCATTACACTTTCTGTCCTGCAATGATTTGAGAACTGTCTGTTCTAGCCCAGAACGATAGCCGTGCTTGATTGCGTTACTTCTTGTCTTGCTTCTCTTTATATTCATCAGCTATCTCAATGTATGCAACCATAGGCGGTTCTTTTGCCTGTGATGCCAGTGAGGGTAGCTCTTTAAGGGAGGGCCAGCACTTGTATCTGTATTTGCACCAACCACATTCCTCACCGAGGATTTTGTTGCCGGTTGGTTTCTTGCGGAATGTTTCTTCAACAGGCTCAAAGCAACGCTCAAACTTATTCTGAGCTAGCTTATCTGCCTTATCTTCAACGTCATCCAAGATGTCCTGCCTATCGACAGCCATGTCCCATGCAGACACATACTTGAATTCGCCTGTTGCCTTGTTCAGTACCCACCATCCACCGGGTTCTACACCTAGAGCCTTGGAGTACCCTGCAAGCTGACCGATGTAGCCAAAGGAGTCATGAGCTTTGAGTGTCTCATAGTCCTTGAACTTGTTCTTGTATGACCACGGTGATGCAGACTTGATATCATCTACACGCTTATCCATGATCAAGTCATGTGTGCCATCAATCTTATGCTTACCTACGGTGAGGGTAGACTTGAAGCCATCACTGAAATCCACACCTGCCTCTGTCAACACTCCTTTGAAGACAGCTTCCACAATGTCACCAATCATCATGTTCATCAGGAAGTTAGCGGGCATGTCAATGCCTTCTTCTGGCTTGTTCTTATCAAACCATAACTGGCAGTAAGGTCTACCGATGTTAGACATACGTAATGTGAACTTTCGCTCACTCTGATTGAACTGTTTCTCAACAGCTTCCTGTACGTCCCTTACAATGCGAGCGATAGTGGCACTGCTCATGCCACGTTTCGCCTTACGTACATCCTCAAGATATCGGTGTATCTTTATCTCAGCAGGATGATTCATGATCAATCCCCATCGAATTCAATGAACTCATCAACTAACTTAGCATCTTCATCAGATGCTTGAGGCACGTTCTTCTCATTGAATGAGTTAACGATGTATTGATTGTAGTTACCAATCCACTCAATGAAGTCAGAGAAGCTTTGCTGATCAGCTTCCTGTAGCTCGACATTATTACTCAGGTCAAGCTCTTGGGTAGGCAGGAAGAAAGATGCTCCTGTAGGCAAGCTACGTTCCTCTGAGCCACACTTAATCCAGTGCTGTACAGGTAAACGCTTCTGCCTTCCTAGCTGTGTGAATGGTTCGCCCATCGTCTTGAAGGCATCACGGTTATCAATCTCCCAGATGAATGGGGATACATCCGCCGCAACTTCATTACCCTCAGCGTCAACGGGATTGATTAGTTTAACTTCGCCCATGAGCACACGGACACGTTTGATCTGCTTGATCAGTGTCTTTGTGTCATCAGGGAGAGCTTGGAAGTCTGCAATGTAGCCAGCAGGCTTACCACAGTTGAACTTGCCTGTGTTGTCCTTCAGATCACCATTAAGATCTTCAGCCATGATGGTCTTGACATAAGACTTCTCGTCTGAGTTGTAACGCTTGTACATAAAACGCTGTACAAACACACGGATCTCTGCGCTCTCCGCATAGATGAATGACTCGTCTGGTAGTTGAAGACGGTACATACCAGCAGGTACAACCTCCATGTTCTTCATCTTACCCTTGACTTCTACCTGCCCCATGACTGCGGAGTTCCATATCCGTAATCGTGGAAGTGTAGATGCTTTAGATGGGCCACTGTTCATGTCAGCACCCATGCCCATGGCTTGCGCCATCTCTGCGAAGTTCGCAGTATTTAGTGTAGCTACGTCTGTTGTCATATCAGACCTCCTGTTGTTCAAGCCAGTTTACACCAAGTTTAGCCTCTAATAAAAGGGGTACATTGAAATTTATTTTAAATTTATTGTCAATGATTTCCTTCAGGTCACCATTAACTGACTCAATTACACCTATTACCTGTGCCTCTTCATCAGGATGTATGTCAATAACAATTGAGTCATGCACACTGTTAACGATACAGGATTGCAAATTAATCATGCGTTTCTGTATCTCTAATAGTATTGTAGGTACAATGTCAGCAGTAGCAAACGATTGCACAGGATAATTTTTAATCGCTGTGAAGTTAGTCACTGTCCCATTCTTCCTGCGCTTCACATCAGGGAATGCAAACTCCCTACCGCTAGGCGTAGTGATCTTCTTGTACGTAAGGACTTCCTTTGCTAACTCTCTGTGCCATCGGGCAATTCCTTTGTACTTCTCAGTGAAGTGCTCGTAGTACCGTGCTTCAGCAGATGTTCTTCCGTATCCTGTTGCTCCGTAGAGTGGGGCGAATGTATGTGCTTTCGCCTCCTGCCTGCCAGTTGCCTGACCCGCTTCCGAAATGACTTGTGCTGTGTATGAGTGGACATCAAAACCCTCCGTGACTTCTTTGATTGCTACCTCATCCTGCGACAGGTACGCCGCTACCCTGAACTCTAGCTGAGCGAAGTCAGCCTCCATGATCTTACCTCCTGCAAATCGGGATATGAATACCCGTTTTACAGGAAATGTACCGCCACGTGGCATGTTCTGCATGTTAGGGTCACGCCCTGAGAACCTGCCTGTGGATGTCATGTGCTGAGTAAGCCGTACATGAAGCTTGCTATCTGGCTTAGTAAATATATTGATACCATCCACGAAGCTAGAAAGATATGTATCGACCGCCGAAAGTCTGGTGAGTTTAGATAAGAAAGATGCGGCTTCTTGCATTCCTTTACTGACTGAGACATTACGTAAGTACTCCAGTTTATCTTTACTTGTACTGAATCCATTCGCACTGTGCCACTTAGCACTGGGTGCATTGAACTTCAGCCCTGCTAGTTTAGGTAGTTCATTTAATACATAGCCCCTGCCAGTACAGGTGCCACACTTAGTTGCATTCTTGTAGTTACTGCCATCTTTCTTCTGCTTGAAGAATGTGCCGTTGCCCTTACAGTCAGGACACTTGACAGCTTTAGTGCGTCTCACTGGAACACTTGATTCATTTACGAATCGTTTGAAGTCAGTAGGACTCATATATGGATCAGCGTCATTGGCCCATTGCGTTTTGTTCAGTGGCCTGCGTGAGTAGATTACACAAGATAACTGCTCAGGTGAGTTGAGGTTGACCGCAGTGTCGCCCATGAGTAATGCAACAGACTCATTTAAATCACGTATAAGTGATAATTTCTCTGCCTCAAACTCTTCACGTACCTGCTCCAGTGCCTCCGTATCTACCTGAAATCCTGTGCGGTAGATGTTTGTCAGCACCTTAGTAGTATCCATGGTTAGTTCAGCGACAGGTACAAGACCTCTGTTGGCATCGTCCCTGTAGTCAGCCTGTTGCTCGTAGAACAAAGCCATAGTTGTCTCAAGGTCACCGTACAAGTATTCCTTCAACTCCTCGTAAGGAATCTTATCTACTGTGTACCCGTCCTTGAGATACTTCTTGAGTGTGTCCTGCTTCTTGATTGGTAGATCGCGCCTCTCAGCACATGCTTCCAATGACAGTGGTTGTTTCTGTCCACGCTGTAGGATGTATTCACCTAGCATGGTATCCCACACAGCACCCTCGTACTGGAAGTTGGTCTCCCAGATCCACTGAAGATCATGGCTAGCATTGTGCATGATCAATAGTGTTGTCTTATCTAGCAGTGCTTGTATCTCTTCACAGTCACTCTTTCTGTATTCGTACTTACAATCGTACTCGCTATGATCAAACGTGTAGTGCTTGGGCTGTTCGCCCTCAACCAGTAAGCCGATCATGACTAACGTGTTAGTCGGTGTGAATGGATCTAAATGTAGCTTGCCATCTGTCTTAGTGACAGTGTTCTCTACGTCAAGTACTACTCGCATGTATTGATACCTTCCATAATTCATCAATGGATAAATTGTAGCAACTAGACTTCACAACATATCCGTTATCTGGATCTACATCACCCTTGTTCATGTACCTAGCTATCTCATAGTACTGAAGCCTTGGTATCATGCCGAGAAACCAAGCGACACTGTAATCATTCTTTACGCGAACAAATGCAAGATAATCACATTGTTGATGTCCACTTAATTTAGCCACACTACAATCGTAATGCGGTAACGGTCTGACAGATGTACGCTTTGTCTTTACGTCCACTGTCTCCTCATTAACTAATACAATGTCATAGTCTCTCGTATTTTTTTGTGTCCCATTGAGTAGCTCCGCAGTTACAAGCTCGCCAACGAAGCCCGCCACATTACCTTGTCCTTTGGTAATGCTGTTATTAAGCTTGCCCATTTCGACTGCCTGCTTCCTTGCTTCTAACAATACCTCATCCGATACAATAATTTCAATCACACCTCATACCTTCCTATGTAGTAGTTAAGATTACAAGTAATCCTACCATGCCACCCGGTTAGTTTGTTCTTTGCGATGTTAATATGTCGAGTAAACCCGTCATCTTCCATACCTTCAACCGGAGGATCTTTAGCTATAAGTAGCATCAGGTCAGCTTCACTGGCCTTACCTGTCTTACTACCCTCCATCATAGACTGGTTAAGATTAGTACGTCCCTCTGCCTCAGCACTTAGCTGTGACATGTAGAAGATTGCACAGTTATATTCCTTGGCTATCTGTCTAGCGTGAATGGCACAGAGCTTGAGTCCCTCATGCGATTGATCCTGAGCGAACTTGTCTCCCATATCTAACACGACGATGTCTGGCTTGTACGCCTTACATACCTGCTCAACCCAGTTCATATTCTGCCCGGTAGATTCCTTGAGTTTGATGTTGGAACTTAGCTTGTTCCAACGAGCATGTGCCTCATGGGGATTCTTCCTGATCTCCTTCATGGTCATACCAGTCAACGCTGTCAGGTAACGTGTACCAACACGGTGATAGGCTTCCTCGTTACAGAGCACAACACACTTGGCACCCTGTGATGCGAAGCCGTTGGGTCCAGCAATCAGTGACGCATGGAAGGATGTCTTACCTGTGTTGGGGCGAGCACCACCTACGACTAGATGTCCTGCATTCACACCCTCAACATGCTGTGCAAGTGTAGGTAAGTTGAACTTCCATCGTGCCTCTTCATCATCCTTCTCAAGTAATGTCTCAAGGGAGATGTCTTCCCATTCAATGTTTAAGTCAGGTAAGAAATCCTCACGATGATTGTTGAGTATCTTACGTAGTGGCTCAAGGTTAACATCCTTGTTATTCACGTAATCAAACGACAGGGCATACAGTTGTGACCCCACATCTTTCTGGAATAGCTTGGATAGAATCTCATTGGCTACATCAGAACCGACAGGGTCTTCATACTTCATCTTATTGAAGTGTGCTTTGTACTCATCAATCTCAGAAGTAGTAAGACCTTTCTCATTAGCTAAGAACAATCCCTCGATCTCACTCACTGTTAAGTCACGCTTGTACTTATCCATTGCATGATCAATCAGTGTCTTGATCTTACCCATTTCCTTGCTGAACAAACGATGCGGGCATCTGTCGCCCCTGTACTCATCGTAGAACTTCTTATTCAGTAGGCTCTTCAGTAGTGCCAGTTCCATTCTTATCTCCAAAGATTCTGTCCCAGTTATCACGATACTTCTGTGTTGGAACTTTAGTTACAATTTCTTTTGGCTTCTCACGACCGCTCATCCAGTCTTGGTTGCGCTCGTTCATGGAGTCACGCCAGTGCT
>Ga0208645_1001304_pt1 | contig 22212 bp, 22 predicted proteins | sample VirMetDEL_Sep_01_FD_184519 | JGI IMG/M metagenome (GOLD analysis project Ga0208645, IMG submission 184519) | Aqueous microbial communities from the Delaware River and Bay under freshwater to marine salinity gradient to study organic matter... | ecosystem: Environmental > Aquatic > Marine >... | reverse complement strand
TAGAATTTTCTAAAAATCAAATTGTAAGTATGGCACACGAACAACGGGCAGGTTTCTTCTTTTTGCCCTTTCTAATTACGGCAGCAGAAGCAGCAGCACCATACGTCGCAAGTGCCGTTGGCGGTTATGTTGCCGATAAAGCAATAGGGTGGATAGGTGATAAAATATTCGGCGGTGATATGATGGGTGAAGGTTATGAAATGTTTGATGAACCGATGGTAGGTGGTGCTGGTTGGTATGAGAGTGGGAAAGGCGAACATATGGTATGCTTTGATAAAACTGGTAAAACAAAAGGAAAACTTAAACCGAAACCACGTGGTAAAGCAAAAGGTAAAAAATTAGTAGGTGGTGCTGGTTGGTATGAAAGCACCGCTGGCGAGCATATGGTCTGCTTTGATAAGACCGGTAAAACAAAAGGTAAAATGAAACCGAAAGCACTTGGTAAAAAAAAAAAATAAATTCTATGATTAAACAGATACTATTTCCTATACATACATTATCTAATCACGATATATTACGATATGCTAATTTAATCCGTATGCCTCTTGATTGTGTAGCAAAAGATAATATGCCTATGCGTTTAAAGAATAATACTGCTATTGTAGTTAATTTACAGAATAGTTATGAACGTGGTTCGCACTGGGTTTGTGCTGTTAATAAAAATAATAAATGTTTATACTATGATAGTTTCGGTATAGAATTTATGCCGAAAAATATTGAAAAATGTTTAATTAATTCTGTCGGTAGAGAGAATGTTTTTATCAGCAACGAACACAACCAAAAATTATTATCTATTCTATGCGGTTATTTTTGTTTATGGATTTGTAAATCCGTATTGAAAGATGGTATGAGTTTTGAAGGAGCACTTGATAAATTAACGGATACTCCAAGTAATAAAAACGATGATACGGCGGATAATTTATATATTTAGTAGAATTTATAAATAAAATCTCTCATATTATATATATATTAATGAGTAATTCTACAACAACTAATATTTTAATGAAACTACAGACTGAAGCTGACGTAATTGATTTGGTACAGTCGTCCGTATCACTTGTAATAACATTTATGATTTTCATAAAAGTTTTTGACTTTGCTGGACTTCGTAAATCTATACGTGATAAACGTGCGAGAATGAAAAAAGAGAAAGAACGGCGTGATTTAGAGATGATGAAAAAATTATTTAAATCTTATCAAGACGGAGAAGACGTATCAAATGTAACGCTTACTGACGATGAAGCAGAAGAAAAGAAAGATGAAGGGAGAATGCGTGTAGCACGAAAAAAAAAAACGAAAGCAGAAACAAGCGTTTAAATGAATATGATTATACCCTTGATGTATTAGATTTAGTAAGCATTCTAAAATAAAATATTAATATATATATATATATATTAATGCTTTTACGCGATAGAAAAGATTTAGATAGCGTTAAAATGATGGGTGAAGGTTGCGGACACAACTATTCTATGGTTGGTGATGGTATTGTTGATGATATATTTAGAGGCATTCTTTCCGCAGGGAAAAAAGTATTTAGCAGTCTAAAATTAAAAGAACTCGCCGCCGCCACTGGTAGAAGTTTAGTAAAAAGTGGTAAAGAATTTCTAAAAAAAGATGTAGCACCTGCTCTTAAACGTGGTGCTAAAAAGATTGCCGTTAGTGGTATTGAAGAAGGTGTTAATCGTGTTATAGCACGAGTAGAAGGCAAACAACGTCAAAATAAAAATTTATTAGAAGAAGCACAGACTTTATCAAAAGCAGAATTAGATAAACTCGCGCAACGTGTTAGAGAAATAGCAAAGAAAGAAGGACAAAAAACAAAATCAAGATTACAAGCAAGTCTAGATAATTTAGGAAGAGTTGAACGCACTTTTGAAGAAATTGAAGATGATGAAATGTATGGTGATGGATTATTACGTTTAGGACATTCAAGACCACCTACACGGAAAAAACGAGGACGTCCAAGAAAAAGAAATTAATTTAATTTAGTTAATATTTAAAATTTTTTTATATTTGTATATTATATATACTATGAGTTCTATGCTTAATGATATGCCTATTGATAATCAGTTAGCACCGCAGTTTAAACTTGAAAAAAACCCTATGTCTATGGATAATAGCGTTGAATACGAGTGGTATGAAATAAAAACCGATAATCTTTCCCCAAGCGAACAAGCGAACAACTGGCGACTACAACTTAAAAACCAGCAGGTATTCGTAAATCCTGCTCGTGCTTATTTAGAAGTTCAGTTCCGTATTGTAAGTAATCAAGCGGGGGGATATGCTGCTCTTGCTGGTGGCACTGCCGCTACTCTTCAATCTCACATACTAACTTTGTTTGATAGAGCGACTTTGCGAGTGGGAGGGCAGTTGGTAGAAAGTGTTAATGAAGCGCATATTGCGAAAGGTTTGGTTCAACCTCTTCTTCATTACTCGCAGGATTACGCTTCTTCAAGTGGAACTAACGAGTTCTTTTATCCTGATGTAGGAACTGCTGATGTTGCCAATACTAACCAGGGAAGAAGAAACAATAGTGGTGGCACCGCTCAATTTGCTTTTACTCACGCAGCGTTTAATGCTGCTGATAATGTTGCTGCGAATGCTCTTAACGTTCAAGAAAATCCCCTACACAACGCCGGTTTTGAGAAACGCCGTAAAAGAACTAATGCGAGTGCTTACGTGACCTGCTGGGTGCCACTATCAGCTCTATTTGGTTTCTGCTCTATTGACCGAGTGCTTGTTAATAACCAGTTCGTTATTGAATTGACACGTAGTTCTCCCGAACATCATATTTTAGGAACTGCTGCCAACGCTCAAACTTGCGGTATTAAATCTATATCTTGCTGGATGCCGAACATTCTACCTAAATCTGTTGTTGATTTAGCACTAAAATCTAGTCTTGCCTCCGGTGTTGTATCTAACTACTTGTATCCGCATATGTCCTGCTACACTATTGCTGGTGGTGCTGGTGTTAATAATCATCGTGTAATTACGTCAAGTGAGAAAGTTACTTATGCTTTTGTTCTTGCTCGTGTTGCTAATCGTGATGAAACTACAAGTGTATCTACTACTAGTGATGTAGTGACTACTTTGGAGGTTCGCTTGAATGGACGTGCTTACCCCAGTCAAAACTACGTTAATCTTGTTGGTGATACTACTGATAAAGCACGAGCATACAGCGACCTATTGCGATATATGGCACGTGGTTATGATTTTAGCAGCGGTATTGGTTTGCCTTATGAGGAGTGGAAAGAATGCTCTATCTTTGCCTTTGATATGACTTCGCAACCTGCTTCTTTTGAGGGACAACCCGCACAGGTAGAAATCCGTGCGAACACGACTGCTGCGGTAGATTGGTCTGTATGTGTGTTGAGTGAGAAACGGACGCAAATTCGTTATGATGGTGGTTCTGCTGTTGTTCTTGTAAATTAATACTTTTAAAAAAACTAAAAAACACGTTAAAATTTATTAACAATTATATTTAGGCATAATATATGAAAGACTATGTATTAATCGGTGGAGACCGAGTATTAATCAAGGTAAAAAAATGTATGAAATGTAAAACATATAGATTTGTTAGTCAATTTAGTGGAAATAAAAAAAAATGTAATAAATGTTAAATTAGTTTAAATAATTCTCTCTATTATATTTAATGACATCGTTAAATATAATGAAGAAAGCAAATTTAGATGATTACAATACGCCGAAATACGTATGGGATATATTGACGGATTATTTTAATTTAGATAAAGATATTATAATCTATGAACCATTTTATAGTAATGGAAATTCTAAAAAATATTTAGAGGAGTTAGATTATAAAAATATTATTCATAATAACGAGTGCTTCTTTGAAAATTATAAAAATTATGAATTTGATATAATTATATCTAATCCACCTTATACAATTAAACAAAAAATTCTAAAAATATTATATGAAATAGACAAACCATTTATATTGATAGTGCCTACGTCTATTATTAGCAAACTTTATATGAAAAATATTTTTAAACACGATTTAGTCCATATACAATATGTTATTCCACAGAGGAGATTACAATTTGAAAGATTAGATGGTTATAATCAACGTCGCACTTGCTTTGATACATTATTTTTATGTTATAAAATGAATTTACCGAGAGATGTTAATTATATATAGAAACTACTTAAAAAAAAATATCTATATACATATATACATTAATATAAATGGATAAAAAACCTCTAACAGAAGAACAAAAAGAAAAAAGACGCAAAGCAGTTAGTAAATATTACCACAACGTTAGAAAACATAAAAAAATAACAGACGAACAAAGAATAGAGAGAAATAATAACGCAAAATCTAAATACCACGATAAATATAGATTTCAAAGAAAAATTCTTTATCTATGCCGTAGATTAAATATAGATAGAGATGATTATATGAAACACCAACCTGATTATATTACAGCATACACCGAACTAATGAATACTAAACTTAAAAATGATATTGAAAAAGAAAAAGCAAAACAGACAAAATAATTATTTATTTATTTATTTTTTTATTTTAAGTTTTTTCTATTCAAATACTAATAATATATATATTAGAAATAATCAATTTAAACATATATCCCATATTATTATATATATATATAATACTATGGAATTAATTGAAAACGTAAATATTGAATGTTTAGAATTTTTAAATTCTCTCACTAAAAAACAATTATTAAATTATACAGATGTTAAAAATAAAACCAAACAAGATAGGGAACAATTATATAAACGGATTAAAGCATATTGTAGTAAATTAATTAAATGTAATGGAACTATGAAACATTTATATAAACACACCTTAAATGCGGACTACGGCAGATTATATAGTGGTTCAAGCGTTCAAGGTCTTCCATCATCAATAAGAGGATTTTTATTTAAACACACCACCGACTATGATATGGAAAACGCCCACCCTAAAATTCTATTGTATTTATGTAAGAAACATAAAATAGATATATTTAAATATTCTAATTTAGATTATTATGTTAATAATAGGGAAGAGGTATTATCTACTGGGGATAGAGAGAATATTAAAAACCAAATTCTTAAATCTATGTATAGTGATAAACGAAATAGAAAAGGTGGATTTATTACAGAAATAGATAAAGATTTTAAAAAAATACAAAAAGAACTTCTATCGCTGGAATGCTATAAAGATATTGTAGAAAATAAACCCGAGCATAAATTATATAATTTCAATGGAAGTGCTTTATCAAGAATATTATGTAAATATGAAAATGAAATTCTACAAGATTTAATCCATTACGCTAATAGTAAAAATTTAAATGTATCCGTGTTAATGTTTGATGGATTAATGCTTGAAGGACATAATGATATTAGTGCTGAATTTGAAGAATATTTGAATAGCAAGTGGGAAGGATTAGATATGAAAATAAAAGTAAAAGAACACGATAATAAAATATCTATACCTGATGATTGGGAAAATAATAATAATTCTACTACTACATATCAATCCCTCCTTAAAGAAATAGAAGAAAATGAAAATTATAATTCTTACGAAGTTTTGAAAAGTAAATTTGAAGAAGAAATGTGTTTGATTGTTAATAAATCTATATATATTAAAAAAACAGACGAAGAATGCTATATTTTTAAAGAACCTCAATTAAAAGTTAGTTATGCGTATTTATATTTTCACGATATAGCAGTAGATAGATGTGGTAATGCGTCAATAGAAAAACACTGTTTCATTAGTAGATGGATAAAAGATGAAAATATTAGACGATATGATGATATGGAAGTTATACCACCACCACTACCAGTGCCGTCTAATATTCTTAATATGTGGAATGATTTTGAATACAGTAAAGAAAAATATGAATTGAGAGATTTAACAGAAGAAGAAATTAAAACAAATGAAGATGGATTGAATATGATATTAAACCATATTAAAATTCTATGTAATAATGATGACGTTGTAGCAGAATATTTTATTAAATGGATAGCACATATGATTAAATATCCAGCAAACAAATCAATATGCCCTACACTTATATCAAAAGAAGGAGCAGGTAAAGGGACGCTATTAAGATTAATTGAAACTATAATGGGTCAAAAAAAATTATTCCAATCTCATCACGCAGGGAGAGACGTATGGGGAAATTTTAATAATAAAATGATGAATGCGTTTCTTGTAAATCTTGATGAATTATCTAAAAAAGAAACAATTGAAGCAGAAGGAAGAATTAAAGGGTTGATTACAGAACCTTATATAGATATTAATGTCAAAGGTAAAAGTTTAATAACATTAAGGTCGTTTCATAGATTTTTAATTACAACTAATAAAGAAGAACCTATTAATACATCTAATACCGATAGACGTAATATAATTATTAGATGTAGTGATGAATTATTAAATAATGTTAGATATTTTGAAAAAATAAATAAAATGACTAACAATAAAAAAGTAGTAAGGTGTTTCTATGATTATCTAATGAATTTGAATGTCCCTGAAAATTTTAGTGAATTAGAAAAACCTACAACGGAGTATCAAGAAAATCTAAAAGAATTATCTAAAACGCCGATTGATATGTTTATTGAATATTTTGTTAGGAATAATTATGATGAAGAATATGTTAATATATCTACAAGCGAACTATTTGAAGAATTTAATAAGTTTATATCAAAAAATAAATTTGCTTATGATTGTAATTCTTTAAAATTTGCGTGTAGGTTATCAAGACTGGGATTGAAAGGAATTAAGAATGCTAGAACAAAAAAAGAAAGACGCAAAATATTTGATATTGAATTATTAAAAGAAGAATTGAATTTAGGTTGTAATATTGATATAGACGATAGTGATAGTGATAGTGATAGTGATAGTGATGGAGAATATAAAAATGAAAATAGAGTTATACCAAATACAGAACAAAAACAACTTACTATTACGATAGGAAACAAGAAGCAACCAGTATATTTTAAGGAAGATTATGAAGATTATAATTACGATGTATATAAAGATTATTAGAATAGAGAAAGTGGTAAAAATGAAAAAACGGAATTTTTGATGGTTTAGTGCTATGGCAAAAATGGCATTTTTTACCATAGGGATAAGGGACGCAATCTATCTATCTACCTGTCATAATTCTCTCAACCTGTCTCCTTTTCTTTTTTTATTTTTATATTATTATTTTTATATTATTACTAGATAATAGGTAATAAATATAATAAATAAATAGATAAATAATAATAATAGATGACTAGATGACTAGATGACTAGTAGTTTTTAGACGTATGTTTTAGAATACGATTTATATAAATTACCATAAGATTTACCAATATTGTTATTAGAATAGACAAAATAGGCAAAAATTCAAAAAAAAACCGTTAAAAAGTGTTTTTCAAATAAAAATAAAAGGGGGGTAAAACTGTCATATCGCGACACTACCGACACCCCAAACATTTAGAAATAATATATAGTTAATATATAGAATGGAAGAATACGAATGCTTATTTTGTAAATTAAAACATCATAGATGCCGTATGGTTCTCTCTAATGTTTGTTTGTATTGCTGGACTTTTAATGAAGAATGGCGACAATTATAAAATCTAACTATATCTTATAATGTATAAAATTAAAAAATATAGTTATGATAAAGCAAAGGAAATCGGTGTAAAGATTAAACCGAGTAGCAGAGGAAATTATAAAATAGACGTGTATGATAAAAATGATAAATACATCACCAGCATAGGCCACAAAGATTATTTAGATTTTCCAAGTTATTTCAACATTTATGGAGAGGACGTTGCTAATGAGCGTAGAAGATTATTTCATTTAAGACACCCATATTATCCAAAGGGGACGAGGGGGTGGTATAGTAAAAATATTCTGTGGTAGTTTATTCAACAACTTTATAGTATATGACTAGGTCGCCGTTATTATCCTTTTCTATATAATCAATTATAAGATTGTTAGCATCTCCGTAAGAGTTTATTGTATAACTTTGGAGTGGTTTTTCATTTGGTTCATATGTGCTAAAATAAGTTCCCATTATATATATATACGTATATAATATAAAAATGATAAAAAATATGGATTATTATGATATAGAAACAGAAATAATAACCCACTTATATACAGATATAGATACGAAAAATGAATATAGTGAAGCATTTACACCGATAAACTTAATAGAAGAATTATTAGATAAATTAGATAATGAAGTATGGAGCAATCCTAATTTAAAATGGTTAGAACCTGCGAATGGTGTTGGTAATTTTCCTATGGTTGTTTTTGATAGATTAAATAAAAGTTTAAGCAACGTTATATTAGATGAAGAAGAGAGAAAAACTCATATAATAAAAAATATGTTATATATGGTTGAACTAAATGAAGAAAATGTAAAAATCTCTCAATATATCTTTGGCGATGACGCAAATATATATTGCGGAAGTTTTTTAGATGATGGTTGGAAAGAGGCATTCGGTATAGATAAGTTTGACTTAATTATTGGAAACCCTCCTTTTAATGGTAAAAAATATAAAAGAAATTTAGAATACGGAACAAGAGCAAATGTTAATATATGGAATGAATTTATAAAAAAATCATTAGAAAATTTAAAATATGATGGATACTTATGCTTTATAATACCGCAAACTTGGAGGAGCGTTTCAACAAAGTTTCGTAATTTATGGAAAATAATGTCTAATAAACAAATTACTTACCTACGTATATATGGAGTTAATGATTGTATTAAATTTTTTAATGTTAGTTTTAGGATTGATTTATTTATTATGAAGAATAGAGAGAATAATACAGAAACAGAAATAATTGATGAATTAGGAGAAACGCACCATATTAGACTTAATGAATTACCATTTTTAGCGAATTATGCTTATGATGATATAAACAAAATATTAGTAAATGATAATGAAGAAGGAATAGATGTTATATTTAGTTATACAAAATATTTTATATGGAGTAAAAGAAAAATATGTAGTAAAATAAAAACAAACGAACATAAGTATCCAGTAGTTCATACGATAAACAAAGATGGGGTAGGGTTATGGTATGCTAAAAAAGATAAGAAAGGGCACATCGGCGTAGCAAAAGTAATTTTAAATTTTAATGGCATACAATATTCATACAAAGAGCAAAATGATTACGAGGGGAAATATGGAATGTCGCAAATATCGTTTGGAATACCTATATCATCAAAGGAAGAAGGCGATTTAATACTGGACGCAATACAAACACCTACGTTTAAAAAAATATTAGCATCTACTAAATGGAAGATTTTTCAAACAGATTATAGAATGTTTAGATATTTTAAAAAGGATTGGTATAAGTTAATTTAATATTCTTCTTCCTCTTCATCACTATCTACATAAGACGCTGGACGAAAATAGTTAGCATCGTAATTTCCTAATGGTCCTTCATACAAACCATCAAATTTATTCCTATAACGTAATCGTCTATCTTGACTATCATTATCTATTACCATAAAATTATATTTTTCGCTTAATATGTAATTATAAAGTTTTTTAAATTGTCCTCGTGGAAGGTCGCTCCCTAATTCCATCTGTAATAGTTGTAATTCTCTATTATTATAATTTTGAAACAAGATGGCGTGTGTTATGTTATTCCTTACAGCACGGGTGCTCGGTGGTCTAAAATACAATTGCCCTAAAATTATAATTGATGTATTCTTATGACGGACTTTCGTATAAAGAATATCTATTGCCTGTTGCTCTTGTTTGCTAGGGGCACACGAAAAATCGTCTATAATTATTAGATTTTTATAATCTGCGTCCAGTTCATCTAACAATTTATCAATACCCTCTAATGTGTCTTTCCATACTTGTATCGTTTTGCGTTTTATTCCATAATCTTTTTCCAGCATCTTATCCATTGTATCATAATGTCGTTTTAGAAATTTATATTTAGGTTGGTCTATCATAGAAGAATACACGTATAATCTATCAAAAGCAACCATCGGTTTATATACCATATTGATAAGTAAATTACTTTTGCCTTGCCCTGACCCACCTACCATTAGGATACGGAAGGGGTGTTTTGGGAGTAGTGGGTGGATTTGTGCGCCTTTATCGCTTTGTTTTTTATCTTTTGCTAAATCGTCCATATTATCAATATTAAACAGGCATTTATCTTTTTTCATCATTTTAGGAGTTTTTTTACTCATATCTCTCTATATTATAATATATAATAACATTTTAATTTTATTAATTTATTTTATTTTATTATATTTATATATATATATAAATGCCTGATAATAAAAAAGCAAATGAATTGAAAGCACTTGCGGATACGTTAGCGTTGTTAGAGGACGATTTGAAACAGAAGCGTTATTTTAAAAAAAGTGAATTTTATAAACAGAGCGAAATGTACCAAAAAGAGAAAACTGCTAAAATGTTGGCGGTTCAAAATTTAGCAAGACAGATTAGGACACAATCGCCGGTAATAAGTAGTGTAATAAATCGTGCTATAATTACTGAACCACCGAGCGTCTTTGGTATTGGTGAGGTTGCTGACGTGGGAAATCTTGTTATTGATGAAGAAAGAAAGGAAGCACCACCAGTAAGAAAACCTAGACCCCCCGCTGGAAAACCACCTTTTCCACCTAGACAGATTAGTCGTTCTATATCCACTGGCGGTATAAAAGATTTAGATTTAGAAAGAACTAAACAAGAATTAAAACCAGCACCTCCACGTGATACAAAACCTCGTGATAAAACAATGAAAGAAGAGTTTGAAGAGGAGTTTGTGAGTTCGGCGGAAGAAAGAAAAAGAACTGGCATTACTGGAAGAACCCCTAACGTAGTAGCAAAGATAAAAGCATTAGGAAGTGCGAAAGGTATATTATTACAATTAAACGATAAAGATAAAAGAAAAAAATTGTATCCAGCAAATTTAATAAGAAAAATGCTTCCCACTGAAATAGAAATTGCTATAGGACTATTAAATGCTATTGAAGTGGAGGGCACACATCCAAAAGTATATATGGAAGTAATAGAAACAACAAGAGAAAGATTACAAGTTGCGCTTGATAGTAAAAAGAGGGGGCGTGGTAGGTTAGGCACGACATCATCACCGCAAGACCCCGTAGGAGGATTTGTGCCCTCCGGAGAACCAAGAAAACCAAGACCAGGAGCATTTGTGCCCTCCGGAGCACCAAGACTAAAAGTATTAACGGACGATAGTGAAAGCGAAAGTTCTATGAGCGGAATGGGAATGAAACTACACCCTAAACATTACCCAAAAAAACTTACACCTGATATGAAACGATTGATAATGCTTGTAAGTAGTAGAAAGTCGGGCAACGATAGTGATGCTTTACAGAAAGAGATTTGTGCTTTAACTAAAAAAATAAGGAGCGACCATATGAAAAAATTAAATATGACCGGTGGCGCTGGTTGGTTTGAAAGTAAGAAAGGCGAACATATGGTATGCTTTGATAAAACAACTGGAAAACAGATTTACCCTAAACCGCCTAAACCTCCACCGAAAGCAAAACCCAAAGCAAAACCAAAAGCAAAACCGAAAAAAGAAAAAGAATTATTCCCGCATAGTAAAAACTTCCTATCCAAACCGAAAAAAGAAAAAGAATTATTCCCGCATAGTAAAAACTTCCTATCCAAACCGAAAGCAAAACCGAAAGCAAAACCCAAAGCAAAACCCAAAGCAAAACCGAAAGCAAAACCTACTCCTAAACTAATGCGACAATATAGCGAACGTAAAGAGGAAACAACATTAAAAGAAAGCAAAGAAATTGAAGAAGATGAACCAAGATACCCGTGGGAAATGAAAACTTATACAATAAAACAAAGTGAGATGTCGCCAAGGGAATTAGCAAGGAATAAAATGGCGTCAAAAAATATAGCAAGAAAAAGAAACGAAATGGAAGATAAAATGGCGAGATTTAGGCTACAATCGGCAAGATTATTTAACGAGAAAAATAAAGATTTAATTAGAAAAGGAAGTCCATTTAGAATTGTTAATCCGTATGTAGATTTCTTACCGAAAAATGAAAAGTTAGGTGCGAAAGCAAGACCTACACGTGTAGCAGATGAGAAAGCATACGATAAATGGAGAAAAGTTCAAGCAAAAGTTATTAATAGTCAAAACATTAAATTAAAGCAAAGAGGTTTCCCATTTAGAATTACTAATCCTTATGAAAAATATTTGACACCGGCGGAAATACAGAAAGGTAAATAAAATTTAATATTTAGTTATATATATATAATGTCATTTAACGATTTATTTGGAAATCAAAGTCATACCCATCATAAAATCCTAAAAGACCCTACACAAAGCAATTTAGGAGTTAAATTAAACAAAGTACGTGATAGACGACACGCAACACAGGAAATCCCGTTGTTTGATATAGGAAATAGCGTCTCATTTACACCAGTATCAGCATACGGAGCAAGTCTTTTAGATAGCACAAGTCTAGCAGATTTAAGAGCACAAATTTTAGAAAACACGAATGAAGAGGCGATACGGCTATTAGCAGACGGCAATAATGAAATTAATTTTTATACTGGCGGAACAGGTGCTTCAAATTTAAAATTACAAGTTAAAAATAGTAGTGTAGATTTAGTTAATAATATTCCGTTAAATGTTAATGATTTAAATGTAGGATTGAATAAATCACTTATAGCTGACTACGTAGGCAGTCGTGCCGATGAAAATTTACGCTTACGTAGAGGAGCAGCCGTATATCAAGAATTTATCGCTACGGGTATCAATATGAATGAAAATGTAGTTTATGCTGATAATAAGCATTTAAAACAAAAAATAGAAGATAGCGATAGTAGAGTATTTCTTGAAAGCGTAGCGAAAAGGCAATATTGCTTATATTCTTATGAAGCAGGAAGTAATAGTGGTTTATTAATTCAAGCGGACGGCGATGTAATTAAATTAAACAATTATAAAAATACTGCGGCATCATATCAACCTATATCTGTAAATTCTACCGCATTAAGTTATTTCGTATGTGGTTCTGTTTCAAATCCAACTACTATTAATACAGCTAATTTTGTTAGTAATGGTGTAAGTCTATTTTGTAATGGTTCTAATCCAATATTAGATATAAGGAGCACCAGTATAAAACCATACGTTTCAATAATACCGAATGGAGTAAACGCAGAGGATTTAGGTAGTGCGGCAAATTATTTTGGAAATCTACACGTTAATAGCATAAATTTAAAAAATGATATTTTTATAGATTTTTTTAATTCAGTTGATATTAAAAATGATGGTTTCTATTTTAGAAGTGGCTTCGGTAGTGGCAGTGGCATTCAAGATAATATGAGTATAAGAGGACACAACAATAGTGGTGCTAATGATGGTATAGCAATATCTGCTTACGGAGGTGTTAGTATCAATTGCGGTGCGATATCTGCTACAAATGATAATGGAACTGATGCGGCTACTAACCGAGTAATGCTGCTAGGTGTCACTATTAATAACCATAGAAATATGCTGCCGTATATTGATAGTGGCACGGACCTTGGTTCAGTTTCCAATAAATTTAATGAAATATACGGCAATAATATCAGGGCTCATACAAGTCTATATACAGATAGTATTAGGCCATATTCAAGTAGTCCAGTTCATTTTCATAATACAAGCATAACTACTGATAATGGTTATTCATTAGCAGTAGATAGAGTTCAATCTACGGCAACTGGAAGAGATTTACTAATTGGTAATGATACTTCTACAAAACTGGCGATTAAAGGAGGAGCAACGGGTAACGTTGAATTAGTAGCACCATCACTTGTTCCTCCTGTAGATACAACGAATTCTATTGGTACTGGTGCGTTTCGTTTTGGTTCTGTAAATGGTATGATTGTATCTGCTTGGACAAAAGTAAATACTGAATTGATACAGCATTTAGGTAGTGGTGTTATTGAATTGGACGGCGTGACGCGACCATATACAAATGGTAATATCAACTTGGGAGATGCGACTAAACGATGGGCGGAAGTGTTTGCTAATAACGGCACGATTAACACAAGTGACCGCAATGCTAAAAGAGATATTCAACCAATTAAAAATGCCTTACAATTTGTTAGAAAACTTAAACCAGTAATGTATAAGTGGAAGGAAAATAGCCACGGCAGAACTCATACTGGGTTTATAGCACAAGAAGTATTAGAAGCAAACCCGTTAGGTTTAAGGGACAACTGGAGTGGATACGTGGATACGGGTAATGGTTTGGCGTTGAGGTATAGTGAATTTATATCGGTAAATACACAGGCAATTAAAGAATTAGATGAAAAATTTAAAGTATTAGCAATAAGAGTAAATAATAGTGATGGAGAAGCACCAGTAAAAGTAGATTTAAATTATCATACGGATAGTGATGAAATTATAGAGAGATTAGAGATTTTAGAAAATAGGGAATTAGCACCAGTAGTAGAAGAATACGATGATAGCGAAATGAAAGAAGAAATGAAACAATTAAAGATTGAAATTATAGATTTGAAAATAGAAAATAAAAAGCAAGAAGATTGTATATCCCAACTAATCGCTGATAATATGAATTTAAGTAAGAAATTAGAAATGTTGATGGAAAAATTTGAGAAATTTGATGAAACACCGAATGTAGGAATGAAGATTGAAGATAATAGCGATATGATATTGAGTGATACTGGGGATTTAGATATGATGGAAAACGTCCAGGAGAGATTACATAATGTAGAGCAAAAAATAACTAAACTTTCTAATAAACAGGCAAAATTAGTGACAGCAGTAAATAAATTAAAGAAATAACTTAAAAAGAAAACAAAAGATAATATAAGATAATGCCTGACTATTCAAAAGGGAAAATTTATTCTATTAGGAGTTTTCAAACTGACGATGTCTATATTGGTTCTACTACACAAACATTAGCACAAAGATTAGGAAAACATAGGGAAAAATATATAAGTTATTTAAAATCTAAGACAAATTACGTAAGTGCTAATGAAATATTAAAATATGATGATTATTATATTGAATTAATTACACTATATCCGTGTAGTTGTAAAGCGGAGTTAGAAGCAGAAGAAGGTAAATTTATCCGTGAGTGGGATTGTGTTAATAAACAAATTCCAGGAAGAACAAAAAAACAATGGAATTTTGATAATAGATATAAAATTAAAGAACAACTAAAACAATACGCTAATAAGCACAAAGAAGAAAAGAAAGTATATGATAGAATAAAAACAACTTGTTTATGCTCTTGTAATATTACAAGAATTAATTTAAAAAGACATATAAAAACAAAAAAACACAAAGATTTAATGAAATTGTTTATTGAAAATTTTATCTCTCAATAATATAACAATGAATTTAGAAATATATGAAAATGAAGAACTATTAACAGAAACTAACGATAGATTTGTATTATTCCCTATAAAACATAACGATATATGGTCTATGTGTAAGAAACAATTGAAATGTTTTTGGACGGCAGAGGAGATTGATTTATCAAAAGATTATGCGGATTGGAATAAATTAAATGATGATGAACGGCATTTTATTTCTATGGTGTTGGGTTTTTTTGCGGCGAGTGATGGTATTGTATTGGAAAACTTATGTTTAAGATTTATAGATGAAGTGAAAGTAGCAGAGGCTCGTTATTTCTATTCTAATCAAGCATTTATGGAAAATATCCATAGTGAAACATATTCCCTCTTAATAAATAGTTATATTAAAGATACACAAGAGAGAAATAAAATATTTAAATCAATAGAACACTTCCCCTGTATTAGACAGAAGGCGGATTGGGCGGTAGAATATATTAAATCTAATGATAAATTTGCTACACGTTTGCTAGCATTTGCTATAATTGAAGGAATATTTTTTAGCGGAGCATTTTGCTCTATATTTTGGTTGAAGAAGCGAGGATTATTGCCTGGACTATGTTTTAGTAATGAATTGATTAGTAGGGACGAAGCACTCCATACGGAATTTGCTGTATTGTTATATAGTAAATTAAAAAATAGATTAAGTCAGGAGGAAGTGTATATGATAATTGATGAAGCGGTGGATATAGAAAAGGGATTTATAACAGAAGCGTTGCCGTGTAGATTAATAGGAATGAATAGTGTTTTGATGTGCGATTACATAGAATTTGTAGCAGACCGATTATTATTACAATTAGGCTATAATAAATTATATAATACAGCAAATCCATTTAGTTTTATGGAAATGATTTCACTTGAAGGAAAAGGAAATTTTTTTGAACGCCGTATTAGCGATTATGCCCTCGCAGATAAAGAAAAATCTAATGAAGATTTTGATTTAGACGAGTGTTTTTAGAAAAATAAGTTATTAGATAATTTACTTAAAGAAAATCTTAATAATATATATAGAAAATAATGACTAACGAAGATTTGGATTTGTTTGTAGATTATCTAAAAAAATTAGGTTTAGCAAAAAAAACGTGCGATAGGCACATTAGAAATTATAAACGCTTATCTCTCAACACAGCATCAACACAAGACGATATAATTAAAACTATTACAAACGATAAAACTATTAGTAAGAGTGAAAAACTATTACGATTTTCAACAGGGTCAAAATATTTAAAATATAAAAATATGGATAATAATAAAATTCTCTCTAATATAATGGAAACTAATAAAGAATTAAATAAAATTTATACAGAAAGAAACAAGAAAAAAAAATATGATTATAATAAACAAGATATTATAAATGAAATGAAGAGGTTTTATAGTGTTGGAAATAAAAGAGCGTATTTAATAAGTTACTTGGTAATAATGTTTAATACAAGAAATAAAGATTGTGATGTAACAATAGCACGGCATAAAAAATATTGTAAAGATAAAAATGAGAATTATTTAGTATTAAGAAAGAACGACGTGGTCTATATAAGAAACAACTATAAAACCTGTAAAACGTATGGTACTAAACAAGATATTATTAGAAATAAAAAAATATTAGAGTGTGTAAATTATTTAATGAGAGATAAAGAATTTAATACAAGAAAATTTTTTGATAATTTTTATAATTGTTCCCAACAGGTAACAAGATATACACCATTTAATTTAAAAACCAGCGATATATGTAAAATAATATTAAATTGTAATAATTCTCTCAAAGATGCTGTTAGAATAAGTAAAAATAGAGGAACAACTCTAAATGTATTAAATCAAAATTATAATCTAAAAGCATAATATTAGAATAGACAAATGGCAAAAATGAAAAAAGTGGAAATTTAATGGGTTAGTCTATGGCAAAAAATACCATTTTTAGAATATGAATTAAGGGCACAATCTATCTATCTAACCCTACACCTTTCTCTCAACCCTACACCTTTTATTTTTTTATTTTTATATTATTATTATTATATTTATTACTAGATAATAGGTAATAAATATAATAAATAGATAGATAAATAATAATAAAAGGTGTAGGGGTGGCAGGGTGTAGGGTTGTTTTTAGACATATGTTTTAGAATATGAATTATATAAATTACCATAAAAAATACCATTATTGTTATTAGAATAGAATAATTGGCAAAAATTACAAAAAAAACCTGCTAAAAAATGTTTTTCAAATAAAAATAAAAGGGGTGGAAACCCTACAACCAGCACCCACCCCTCCACCACTATTCTCTCAATAAAAAAAAATATATAAACATATAAATATGTATTAATTTATTAATTTATTAATTTATTAATTATTTTTACAATCCCCTCCTACAAATAGGGCAATTTTTATTTCTTAATTTATCTACACATTTTTTACATAAAATATGGGAGCATTTTTTAGTTTTAGTATTTACAATTTCATAGCACACACAACATTCTTCATAATTAGGGGCTTCATTTAAATAGGGGCAATCATCTATTATTTCATTAATTAAAATAGTATTTATTTCCTTCAATTCTAAATTGAATTCAATTAATTTATCAGTAATATTACTTATATAATTATAATATTCAACTCCATCTATAAATTTAAACCCTGTAATTTGAGCATAAACTATTGCTTGGGTATTTCTAAATATTCTTGCTTTATCATTATAATCTTTCCCTTTTATCATCATTTTTGTATTCCCTACATATTCAACCAAATCCCATTCATTAAGGGGGAATTTTTTAATCAATAATTTCACTTTTAAATCATTTAATTCTTCATCATCAGCTTTATAGCACCTACATTTTTTATAATTTACTTTACAAATATTACACCAGCATACACACAATTCATCATAATCATTTATATTAGAAATATCTTGGCTTTTTCCACAAGCATCACAATAATCATTAATACCACATATTTCTTTTACTTTTTCTAAATAGGCATTATATAAATTTCTTCCCTCATAGAATTTTCTATTTAATATTTTTATAAATTCTTTCCAGTTAGGGTCTGTTTTTTCACTTAAATATATAGCATTTTTACCTAATATACTAAATCTTATTAATGCCTCTCTATTTCCCACTATTTTAGTTAATGTTATTATTTCATCTCCAAATCCTAATTCATTAATTATTGTTAAAGAAGGGTTTATTTGTTTATATTCTTGAATTGCTTTAAGAATACTATTAAACCTTAATTTCCTGCCTATTTCAGTATTTATATTATTAATTACATCTATACACAATTCAAAATTCCTCTTATAATATCTTGTAGGTTCAGGGGCAAAGCTTCCAGCAGTAAAGTTAGCCATAATTTCAATTATTTCTTCTTATTATTTGTTTGAATGCCTGTTAGAATAGAAATAAAATTTCATTTCAATTTTTTAAAAAAAAAAATCTGGAAATATTATTATAAAATAAGTATTTGAAAATATGATGGACTAGGCCATCGTAGATGGCCTAGTCCATCATATTTTCAAATACTTATTTTATAATAATAATTCCAGATTTTTTATTTCAAAAAATTGAAATGAAATTATATTTCTATTCTAACAGTATTCAAACAAATAATAAGAAGAAATAATGAGCTCTATTAAGACTTACTCCTGTAAATATTGTGATATTGATGGATTAAAAAGAATAGAATTTATTAAGCATACTAAAACAGAAGACCATAAAACATTAATGGAAGATGTGAAGGGTGATGAAACAATGAGGCAAATTGCCAATTATTTTAAAAAGGCTGGATATAAAGGGTTAGGCAAAACAAGTACAACTATTAAAGAATTAATAGCAAGTAAGAATGAATATGATGAATTCTATGAAAAGAATAAAAAGAATAAAAAGAATAAAAAGAATAAAAAAAAGAAGAAGAAATAAATTAAATTAAACTAAATTAAACTAAATTAAACTAAATTAAATTATATGTTATATATTCTTTTTTTTTGTTATTTATGAGAGAATAAAACAAAAAATTGAAATGAAATTTTAATTCTATTCTAACAGCATTCAAGCAAATAATAAGAAGAAATGGCTTTAAGCAATACTGAAATAATTAAATTTATGATTGATAATAGTGCTGGGGTTGATATTGATGAATTATTCAAGCATATATGGAATATTAAATATAATGAAAGAATAAATGTAAATGATGAGGGAGAAATAAATGTTGAAGAAGAAGAAATACCTGTTGAAGAAAAAGAAGAAATACCTGTTGAAACACCTAAAAATAAAGAAAGAATAATGTGTAATGAATGTAATATTCCTATTCTAAAAATAGGGAAAAACAGGCACTATAAAACTAAAAAACACCTTAAAAATACTGAAATAAATAATGAAAAACAGGCAGAAGAAACTAAATTAATGGAATTAGAAGATATTAATATTAATGAAATACAAAAACAGGCAGAAGAAACTAAATTAATGGAATTAGAAGATATTAATATTAATGAAATACCCCCACCTATTCCTGATGAAGTGCCTGAATATAAAAAAAGTAAGCATTATTTATATGATGAAACTGATGAAAAACCTGATGAAGATGGCTACATAATGTATAGAATATTTTATGATACTGATATTAGTGATGAAGAATTATTAAAATACCTCCCTGATTTAAGAAATAATGAATATTTATTTATTAAATATAGAAGTGGATATAAAAGTGTATATTGGCCTATTAATATTGATAAACCAGCACCTATACAGGAGCAAAAGTTTGGATATAGTGAAGAAGAAATGGAGGATATTAATGAAAAATGGCATTGTAAATTATGTAATACAACAATTCATAGAATTCAAAGAAATAAACATTTTAAAGATTTGTGGCATATTTATAAGAGAGAATTAAGAAAAAAAAATGAAAATGCTGTAAGACCTCCTGATGATTATAGAAGTGATGAAATCCCTGAAATTGAAGGATTAAATTATTGCTATTGTTGTAGATTGTATTTTCAAGAAGAAAAACAGGTTCATTTAAATAGTGAAGACCATATTACAATGATGAAATTTAATAGAAACTTCTAATTAAGAATTATAATAATAAATTAATAAATTAATACATATTTATATGTTTATATATTTTTTTTTATTGAGAGAATTTTTCTAATATTTTGTATAATTCTATATATACTATATAGAGTGTTATAGTAATTATAGTAATGATATAATTTATAGATTATTAAAATTTTCATTTATATATTTTATTTATAGAGAGAAATTATAATATAAATATTTTATTTATATTATATTAATGAATGTGGAATATGTTATTAAATGTAGTTATTGTAAAAAACTTAAAACATTAGAAAATTATGGTACTAAATTTAAAAATTACCCTGATGGAAATAGAGTAGAAGTTAAAAATAAAACTTGTAAAGAATGTTTAAGTTATGTAGCAGAACAATTTGGTTCATTTAAAGATAGATATGGAATGACTTATTATAGATATAGATTAAATAGAAATTAAACTTTTTTAATATGGAGGGAAATAGTAACATTCTCTCCATTTAAATCTATTATTCTATCACTTTGGTCTCTTATTGTTATACGGATATTATGAATATTTCCACTTAAATTTATCGGTAAATATATAGGTGCTGGAACACGTGCCGTTAAATATGAACCAGCACCCGCTCCGTAGTCGGTAATATGGTATAAACTTGACGATTGCCTGTTATTTAGGAGAATTGAACCACTATCTACAATAGAACAATTTATAGAAACACTATCAATATCGTTCGTAATATTAGCACGACCCTCTGCTCTAAATATAGAACCAACCGCTCCACTATACTCTTGATTATTGAAACCAAGAATATTCCTAAAATTGTTAGAATTAGCATCTCTAAAATCTACACGCCACGCTATATCGGTAATCTCTAAATCTACTCGCATAGAATTATAATCACCGCTAAATACTATTTTATCTGCTGTGTGTCCGTTTGCTACAATTAAATCTTGTAATTCTAAATTTAAATCATCAACACCATAGTTGCCGTCAGGTATCGTTAGTGTATGATAGGTAATAGCGTCAGGTGAATAACGGAATTGGTTGTTCCCTTGTGCTGCTGATATGTTATACCACGTGTAGGGTATGTTATAACTAACTAACGCTATATGGTAGTCTTGGTGATGGTCTAATTGGAGACTATCAAAATTAATAGCGAAGTCGTGCGTATTTGTAATGTTTAAATCGTGTGTATTTATATTTAGCAATATACTATCCATTTGTTATATATATATTAAATATTATTTTTTTTTTGTTTATTATATATATAACTAAATGATTATTTCCGTAGATTTAAGCAAATCGCAACAAGCGACTATGAAAAGAATAATTAAAAGTGGTAATAGTGGTAAAGTTCGTCTAACTAAACAGCAACTTACTAGTGGTGATGGAGAACATTTATTAAAATTATCCGTTCCACAAGCACGTAAAGTTATGTCCGCTATTAATAGACAGAAAGGTTTAGATTTAGAATTTTCTAAAAATCAAATTGTAAGTATGGCACACGAACAACGGGCAGGTTTCTTCTTTTTGCCCTTTCTAATTACGGCAGCAGAAGCAGCAGCACCATACGTCGCAAGTGCCGTTGGCGGGTATGTTGCCGATAAAGCAATAGGGTGGATAGGTGATAAAATATTCGGCGGTGATATGATGGGGGAAGGTTATGAAATGTTTGATGAACCGATGGTAGGTGGTGCTGGTTGGTATGAGAGTAAGAAAGGCGAACATATGGTATGCTTTGATAAAACTGGTAAAACAAAAGGAAAACTTAAACCTAAACCACGTGGTAAAGCAAAAGGTAAAAAATTAGT
>Ga0208645_1001303_pt1 | contig 22229 bp, 27 predicted proteins | sample VirMetDEL_Sep_01_FD_184519 | JGI IMG/M metagenome (GOLD analysis project Ga0208645, IMG submission 184519) | Aqueous microbial communities from the Delaware River and Bay under freshwater to marine salinity gradient to study organic matter... | ecosystem: Environmental > Aquatic > Marine >... | reverse complement strand
GAGGAGGACGTCTCCGACTTCGATCTTCGTCTTGTTCTGCATGTTCGTTGCTCCTTGTTCGAGTAGGGGAAGGGAGGCGGGTACGTCCCGCCTCCCCGGTCGGTCAGCGAATCGATCGGAAAGAGTCGTACCCTCCTCGACGGTGTAGGTTCCAGTTCGAGATCCGCTGGATTCGTGCTTCTTGTGCCTCGACTCGATCCCAGATGGGTTCGACGTCTCCGCCGAAGGCTTCGCAGGCTTCGATCTCCTTGCAGATGATCTCGATCTCCTTCTGAATCTTGATGATCGCGTTGCAGACGATGTCGTTCATGGTTGCTCCTTGTTCGGTCGGTCGGTTCGAGGAACGCTTCCTCGATGTCCCGACTATAGCCGGGGTTCTCCTGCTTGTCGAGTCCTTCGGGGACTTTCTCCGAAGATTTCCGAAGAAAGTCCCCGCCGCTCGCCGGTCAGATCAGGGTCGAGATCGCGTCGAAGAACTCGGTCCGCTTCAGGAAGACCTTCCACCGCTTCGCCTCCTCGACGGCGTCCTTCTTCCACGATCGCTTCCGGAAGCCGTACCGTCCTCCGGGGACGTCGTCCGCGAAGAGTCGGACGATCGAACCGTCGATCATCTCGGCGAAGGCGTACGAGAGATCCCAGTTCGGGTAGCCGGGATCGGAGAGGAGTCGGACGCGGAGGAACCGAGCGAATCGAGGCTGTGCCCAGATCGGTCGTCCGTCGTCGAAGTGCGGGACGGAGTCGATCGCCGGTCGTCCCGGCTGGGGTCCGCGAGGCTCGAAGTTCTTGCCGCCGTTGAGTCCGTTCGTTTCGGTGAATCCTTGCATGGTCGTTGCTCCTTGTTCGAGGTCGGGCGGGACGTCCCCGCCGCTGAGAGGACTATCGCCTATTTCCTCGCCCGTGTCTACTACTTCGACCGATTTTCTCCGAAGTTTTCCGAGAATCCTCGGTCACGGGTACGGGAGCGAGGGATCGCCTCTCCCGCCTCCGAGGGATTCGGGGACGAACGACGCGTTCGAGACGCGGGAATGCGGGAGACGGGATCCTCCGGCCTCGTAGGGATCCCCGATCCGATCTCTCTCTCCTCGCTCCCTGAGCGGGATAGGGAGAGGAGGAGGGAAGGGAGAAGGAGGAGGTAGAGGAGGAGGCAGAGGTAGTCGAGACTACAGACCGAACTACAGACCGTTCAGGAGATCAGCGAGTCGGAGATCGTCGGCGAGGTCGCGGACGGCAAAGCGAGACCGAGGTCGCTTCCGATTCGGAAGAACCGCTCGAACTCGCGAGCCATCGCGCCGTCGCTCGCGCCGATGTTGTTCGTGATCGCGGCGGTGTACTCGTCGCCGACCGCGTAGCGATCCGCGCCTCCGAGGATCTGGTACGCGAGTCCTCCGCTCTCGATTCGCGGCATCTCCGCGATCACGAGGTCGTCGATGAAGACGTCCGATCCGCTCGCGAGGTTGCTGGAGAACCGAACGTCGATCTCGCATCCCTTCGGGATCGACTGCGGCGAGAAGACCGTCGCGGTGAATATCTGGTACGACGTCGTGAAGTCACCGGACGCGATCGCCATCGACATCGCTCGACCGGTGACGAGGTTGTTCAGGATCACGCCGCTCGAATCGCGAACCGAGATCGTGAGCGTGACGCCGGGAACCACGGAGGCGTACTTCGCCGCGACCGAGATCGAATAGGGTCGGTCCGGGTTGATCTGTCCGAGCGAACCCGACGTCGATCGGAGCGGCTGCGTTAGGCGATGCGCCGTGAGTCCGTTCCCGGTCATCTTCAGAGCGTTCGATCCCGTGTACCCGGATCCCGCAGCGTAGAAGTTCGTTCCCGCGACTCCGGTCTCGTACGTCCAGCCGGTCGCCGTATTCGACGAGAAGTCCTCGAAGTCGGAGTTCGTGCAGACGTTCCGTCCCGGCGTCCGACCGCCGTCGACGCGAGGACTCGCGACCGTCATCGTTCCCTTCGTCCCGGTTCCCTTCGGCCACTCCTCGTCGAGAGACGGAACCGCTCGCTGGCCGACGACCCGGAAGATCTCTTCGCCTTCCGCGACCGCTCTCGACGTCGCGTCCCGGATGCAGGACGCGCGGACCGTCTCGGTCTGGATCGAAGGGTAGTCGAGGAAGAGGGTCGAGTCTGACGCGGCGAATCCCTGCATCGGCATCAGGTCGGAGACGAGGAAGACGCCGTCGCCCGCGTTCAGGGATCCCGCCGTTCCCTTCCCGTCGGTCGGCAGCGTGACGTATCCGGCTGACGGTCGGTCGATCGTCGAAGAACCCGCGACCATCTGGCGAATGAGTTCCCGCGTCGCCTTCTCGACGTCGTAGTCCTCGACCGTCGTATCGTCGTCGACCATCTCGATCAGCGTCGCCTGAGCGTCCGACCTGAGATCCTGAACGATCCGACCGGCTTCGTCGATGCGACGCTCGATCGAGTTCGTGATCGTCTTCGTCATATCGCGGTCGGCGTCGGAGTAGTTCGACATGGTGTCTTCGTACTCGGATCGGAGCGTGGTCTGATGACCGCGTACCGAGATCGCGAAGTCGAAGAGACGACCGAGTCGAGCGAAGACGGATGAGAAGGTCACGGCCATATCACGGGTTCCTTGTCGGTAGGATCTTGTTCAACTTCGCGCGACGCTCGCCGCACTTGCACGACTTCGGAGCGAGACGATCCGCTCCGAGTCTCGAAAGTCCGCGAGCGATGACGTCTCCCGCTCCTCGGATCTTCCCATCGTACGCCGGACAGATACCGCAGTCCTCCGGTCGAGGCGTCCCGCCGAAGAGATCCAACTCGCACCGCTTGTCGACGAGATGACGGCAGGTCACGGTCGCGGATCCTCTTCGTAGAATTGTACGTTCGAGCAACTCCCCGAACACTCCCGGTTCACTACGAGCAGATCACCGAATCCTTCTTCGTCTCGGTTGTCGATTGTCCCGCTCAGAGAATGAGGAAGCAGGACCGTGTCGATGTTCTCTAGACCGAGTGCAGAGGCACCGAAATTTTCCATCGGGGTAGGAGAAATCGCACGACCGCTATATACCGGAGAGCCAGAATCGCATGGCACTTCTTCTGATCCTATTTCCTGAAGGGTCGTCAACGGCTTCCGGTATTCGACCGATCCGAATATCCCATCGGCTCCGAACGGAACCACCTCTTCGGTCACGCCGTTGATGATTTCTCCGATCTCATCGCTGACGATTCGATACCGGTGTGGAGCCTTGACGTAGACGTACAATCGTCTTCCGTAGGTGCCGCTGTCGAGTTCGACGTTCGGAAGGAACGGAGGGTATCCGATAGTCGGGTAGAGACTCAGGCCGAAACCTTCCGTGATGGTCGCGTATCCTCGAACCGCCTCGCCTTCGAGTTCTGAGAAGATGGTGGCGTCATCAGCGAATGGAGAGTTGCTTTCTAGCCGAAGTTCTCCAGAGTGAGACATCTCGTCGATGATAAAGTTCGCTGCAACGTCGTCGGAATCTAACGTCCTGAAATTACCGAGACCTGATACCGTCTTCAAGAAAGCCGTCCCGCGAAGACTCCCAGAGACGGAACCGTTGGACGTATAGGTGTAGTTCGTCTGGAAATTGGTCTTCTGCTGGCTAGCGGTTACCGAGAATTCAAAATCGAAGGACGCCCACGTCGCGCACGCGGGACCGCCGGTGTCATCGTCGCAGCAGCAGGCGGCGAGGTACGACGTCACCCGCCGTACTCCTCGCCGTAGATGAAGCAGTTCAAGTGATTCGCGTCGTCGGCATAGGCGAAGAGCCGGTCGCCGGGTTCGAGGTAGATTCTCTGGTCGACGAGGCGGAACGCTGTATTCGCACTGACCGCGTGGTTCCGCACGAGATGGAAGTGGTCTGAGATTTCCTCGTCGGCGGGAACGTGATAGAGATCCACGTTCGTGTTCCCGGTCGTGTAGTTCACGAAGTGGATCGAGTCGATCGTGATCCGTCGACTCGCATCGCACCGAAGTATCTCGACGGCGTTCGTCGGTAGAGTTCCGATCGGCCAACGCTTCTTCATCATGCACACTCCACGTCGAGTCGAGGCGGCAGAGCGACGTATCCGATCCGCTGCCCGGTTGGTAGTTCCTTGAGCGTTCCACGGAAGACCGTACCCTCCGCGAGCGGTCGAGGCGTCAGGATCGCGCCGGTCGACACGGACGGGATGTTCGGGTTCGCGAGTCCGAAGTCGTAGAAGACGAAGACCTCCGATCCCTTCGCGAGTCGAACCTCGTTCCCGGCTACCGTCATCGTCAGACTGCGAGCGGTGTAGATGAACGCGTCCACCGAACCCGAAGAGTCGGAGAACGGTACGGAGCCTCCGTCGCCGATCACCGCTTCGAGCAGGTAGAGATCGGAGAACGCGGGACCGGCTCCCGTCGTACCCGCGACGAGCGGAACGAGAACGTATCGGCGTCGACCGTCCAGCGAACGACGAACGAAGCAGAACGCGAATCCCTCCTCGAAGTCGGCGACCGAGATCGCGTACGTCTCCGACTCCTCTCCCTTCTCGTCGAGGACCGTACCGCCTCGCGTAACGACGTCGAGTTCGATCTCTTCCCAGTCGTCCTCGGTGTAGTTCGCGACCGTCTCGGTCGGGTTGTCCTTGTCGACGTTCCGGACCGCGATCTCTCTCCAATCGTATCGGTCGGGATAGTCGATGCTGCTCGTCTTCTTCGCGTAGACGAGGAGGACCGAGTCCTTCGCGTCGGCTTCGTCGCCTCGCGTCACGCCGACCGTCTCGATCAACGGCTTCAGAGCGTCGAGTCGACGCATCATCTCGTTCACTTGAGCGAACGAGATCGGACCGAGCGAGCCGCCGGTGAAGCGAGGGAGATCCGTCACGGAGAGAGCATCCGGAACTGGAGATTGACGCTCGACGTATTCGCTCTCGCGAAGACGTTCGCGTTCGATAGACGACCGAGCGAGAACTCGCCCGCGAGCAGTTTCAGCATCGGATAGAAGGTTCCGGACGCCGTATCGTCAGACGTCAGACCGATCTCGACGTAGTTCGTCGCGTCGGTGTTCCGGAAGAAATAGACGCCGCCGTTCGCGGTGTCACCCTTCGTGATGACCTCGACCGACGTGCCTACGTCGAGGATCCCTCCGGATCCCTTCGCGTTCGCGAGGTCGATCGACACCGATCCCGGATTGAAGGACTCCGCGAGGTTCGTATCGCTGATCGTGAGCGATCCACCCATTCTGATTTCGTTCGCCATCGGTGTATCCTAGAAGTTCGACGATAGTTGGTTCAGGTTCTTCGTAACCATGAACGGCTGCACCCAGTAGACGTCGCGAGCGTGACCGTTCTCGATGAACGGCTTCCCGTCCTGATCGACGAGCGGCGACTGCTGGAGATGGAAGTCGGAATCCTCGACGAAGGAGTGAGCGACCTGATAGACGTCGACGCCGGTACGCCGAACCGACGCGCCTCGATATAGAACCGTCCCGATGCCGAATCCTCGAAAGATCGAGGAGTTCCGGCAGAACCGGAAGTCGCGGTATCGGTCGAGGTCTGGCTCGTTCACCGTTTCGGTGATCGTGAATTCTTGAATGTTCCGCTGGACGGAGATCGGCACTCCGGCCTTGTCGATCGGGACTCCTGCGACTTCGTCCTCGTCCGTCGTCGGAGTTCCCTCCGTAGGGTACGAGATGCCGGGACCGCGACGGTACGCCGTCACGAACTCGGCACGGATCTCCGCCGACTCTTCGACGTAGGTCACCTCATTAGGCAGAACCTCCGGAGGACCGATCTCGATCGTCGGATCCGTCGCGATCTCCGGACTCCCCGCGCTCGTCTGCTCGTACGTCCACTCGAATCGCCATAGGTCCGTATGACCGGAGACGAGCGAGGCGTTGAAGTCGCGAGCGACGAGACCGGGGAAGTCGGGATGCCGCTCGAACTTCCTCGGTAGTCCAAGCGTGCCGATGACGGCGTAGAGGTCCGCCGGATTCGAGACGCCGGAGACGTGGAAGAGTCGACGAGCGGATCCTCGACCTCCAGAGGTCGAGAGCGATCGGGACTCCATGAACTCGGTGACGGTCGCGGTCATACCAGCCCGGCTCCTATTCCTGCGGTGTTCCGAACGATCTCCGCGAGAAGTTCCTTCGACGCAGTCGAGATCTTCGTGAGCAGTTTCGCCTCGTTGAGTTGAGCCGAAACGCCCGCCGTGAACGAGCCGCCCGCCGTCGAGAACGTAGCGGTCGCCCGCGATACGTTCTTCTGTGCTTCGGCTCTCGCCTTCGCGACTTCCTGTTCCGCCTGCTCGATCTTCTTCGCGATCGCGAGCCGCTCTTCGTCACGCTTCAGTCGAGCCTCGTCCTTCTTCTTCTGCTCCTCCGCGAGTTCGAGCATGAACTGATGGTGCGACTCCGCCTCCGCATCGAGTTCAGCCTGACGCTTCGCGGCGAACTCCGCCTCCTTCGCGAGATCCGCTTCCGCCTGAGTCGCCTTGACCTGCTTCAGTTTCTGCTCGACGATCTTCCTCTGGAGATGGAGCGTCTCTTCTGCCGCTTCGATCGCTCGACGTCGGTCCTCGTTGATCTGCTTCTCTCGCTTCCTCTGCTCCTCGAACGTCAGGTCGTCCGCTTCCAGAGCCTCGTGTCGAGCCATTCTCTCTTCGTCGATCGCGAGGAGTTTCGCTCGGTGCGTCGCTTCGAGCCTCTGCATCTCTCGGTCGAAGTTGAACTCGGCGATCGTTGCTTCGTCCGTTCCGAGAAGCCGCTGGAGTTCGGCGAACGACGAGATCCGGTCTCCGAGAATTCCGACCGTGACGTCGAGGCTCTTCGCTTCTTCCCGTAGTTCCGCGAGTTTCGCTCTCGCCTTGAACGCACTCTCGGAGGCGTATTCGAGAGCCGTACCGAACTCGGTCATCGACGTAATCAGAGGACCGATCACGGGGATCGACATTAGAGCCGCCGCCATCGACTCGGTATCTCCCGCGAACGCGCGAGCGGAAGCCGCTCCAATCTTGAACGCACCCTCGGCAAGAAAGAGACCGGCGGCGACCTTCGCGATCTTGTCGATCAGAGGAGTGAACGCGCCTTCCGAGACCTCGTTCGTCGCCTCTTCCATCTTCTCCGAGGATCGCTCGACCGCTTTCTGTGCGTCCTTCATCCCTCTTTCGAGGTCGTCGATCCTCGCGGTGAGTTCGAGTTCGAGTTCAAAGTCCGCCATGAATGCGCCTCATAGATTCCTCAACGTGCGAGCGGTGATCCGTCGTCCCGCTCCCGGCGGGACTCTCCCTCTTCATCATCCGAACGATCTCATCCAGATACCCGTTGAACTCGTCGATCGGAAGACGCATCGGGTTCCCTACTCCCGGAAGGTACTTCGCGATCCACGCCGCCTCCGCTATCCAGTCACGCTCGCCGCCGGATCCTTTCCCTCGGCACTCCCTTCGGTCGACTCTCCGAGTTCGACGCCGATACAAGCGAGCGCGAGACGAGAGATCTCGTCCGGAGCGATCGAGCCGAACCGATCCGGGAAATCTCCTCCCATCGCCTCCGCGATGATCTCGACCGCTCCCTCCGTAGAGAATGCCGCTCGAACGATCCCGCTCGACAGACCGCTCTCCTTCCGATGCTCGCGAAGCCGTTCGAGTCGCTCGCCGGGTTCGACGCCTGCGTCCGTCAAGTCGGCGACGAGATCGAGGCGATCCCGCTCGAATCGTCGGGTAGCGATGTCGATGATCTGCTGGACTCGGAGCCGAGGGATGAGCGTCGTCTCGCCTCCGACCGTGATCGGGATCGGGTTCATCCGGTGCTTCCTTTCTGGATCATGCCGAACCCGGCGACCTTCGCCGTCGGCTCGACTCTCTCGGCTTGCGTCTCCTTCAGAACGGACGCGTCGAAGATCTTCGCGTGCCTCATCGCTCGATCGACCGCCGTCGACTCGTCGATCCTTCCGGGAGAGACGCGAACGACCTTCTCCGTCCCGTCGAGGAAGACGAAGCGAACCCGCCAGTCCTTCGACGACGGTCGCAGGATTCCCTGCGAGATCAGATCCTCCTTCCCTCGGATCATGGCGACTCATCCCACGCCGTGGTCGGACCGGCGGAGTCGTTCATCTCGAAGTTGAACGTCACCGTCGAGTCGCCGTCGTTCGTCACGCCGAAGGCGTACGAGGAGAAGACCGCCGCGAAGTTGATCGTGCATCCGGTCGCGACCGTCAGCGTGATCTCGCCGCCCGCTCGGTCGTCGAGCGTCGTCCCGGCTGCGGCGTGCTTGATCGGCGAGAAGCCGTTGTCGGTTCCGGAGTCGGATCCGTCCCAGTAGGTCGGCATTCCTCCAGCGGATCCGGTGACGTCGATCACGCTGGACGCGCGTCGATTGTGAACGCTCGCGCCGTACCCGGTAGTCACCGAGGTCGTTCGCGTCATCGTCGCCGACCACGTGTTCAGCGTCGCGTTGAACCCGGACGGTAGGGAGACGGCACCGTCAGAACCGATTGCGTAACTGGGCATGGATCAGACCTCGTACCAAGTGAAGACGGGAGCCGCCGTCGAGGCGACCTCGAAGTTGAACGTCACGGTCGCGTCGCCGTCCTGCGTCGAAGCGAACGCGACGGAACCGAAGACCGCGTCGAACGCGATCGAGCAGTCGGCGGTCCCTCCGACATCGTTCCAGCCGAGAACGATGTTCCCGCCTGCGGCACTTCCGTCGATGCCGACCGCGCTCGTCGTCGCCGCGTTGTATTCGGGAACGCCTCCGGCGGATCCGGTGATGTCGACGACTGCGGACGCGACGCGACTCGCACCGGAATCTCCGAAGCCGGTCACGACCGAAGTCGTCCGCGAGATCGTCGCCGACCAAGTGTTCAGTTGGGCCTTGTATCCGGTCGGCATCGTGACCGATCCGTCCGATCCGATCGCTGTAGTCGTTCCCATAGTTCGTCCCGTTAGGCTGTGAGATGCGCGACCATCTCGAAGGTCGTATCGGTTCGGAACGCCTCGCCGTCGAGTTCCGGAACGCCTCGCGTCACGTTCCGAATATACCCTCGATCGTGGTTCGTCACCGTCACGCCGGTCTGATCCAGCAAGTCGAAGACGAGTTCCTCGACGTCTACTATCGAATCGGCTCCCGACTCCGACTTCGTGAAGACCGAGACCGTGAATCCGGCGGTCTGCTTGACGATGCCGCCGAAGAACCTCTCGGTGTTCACGCTGTCGACCGAGTAGACGACGAGCGGAAGCGTCGTCCTCGCCGGAGCCTCGATCGCGTAGATCCGATCGGATACCGCCGTGCGAAGAGGATTCGTCCCGCTTCCCGCGTCGTAGGTCAGGCGTGCGTATATTGCTTTCATCAGATCGACGCTCATCGCTTCACCGCTTTCTGCTGGATCGTCGATCGGATCTTCTTGGCCGAAGCCGCGAGTCGCTGGTCGATGAACTTCCGCAACTGCGGCGAGCGAACGGTCGGTCCGAGGTACGGACGAGCCGCGAGGTTCCTCGGTCGATATCCGAACTCAAGCGCGCGAGCATATTTCACGTTCGAGCCGAGACGGAGGCGGACGCCGGACTTCGATCGCTTCTCGGTCCGGTTCGTCTTCGTCGTCCACGATCGCCGGAGCGTTCCGGTTCGGACGTGCGGCGGCTGTCCCGGCTTGCTCGGATTCGTTCGACCGTCTCCTCGGTTCAGCGTCTTCTTGAGGAGCGACTGCGTTCCGGTCGCGACGTCGTTCACGAGATCAATCGTCTCCTTCCGGTACGCCTTCGTGACGACGCTCGCCTTGAAGTTCGAGGAGATCTTCGCGCGGATGTTCACTGAATGACCTCCTCGACGTCGACGATCGTATAGCAGAGGTGATCGCTCGCCTCCCTCTCGTCGGGTACGCGAACCGATCGGATCTCCCACTCCGCGCCGCCGTAGTCGACGCGGTCCTCGATGTTGATCCTGCCGTCCTGATCGTGAAGGAGGTACATAGTCGCGGTTCGCTGTCGTCCCTCGCGTCCCGCCGTCGTAGCGTCCGACCCTCCGCTGATCTGCACCATCGCGTTATAGACGCCGACGACGCTCGTCCACGTTTCGACCGGAGAGCCGACCGCGTCGTTCGCAACGGTTCGACTCTTCACCGTGATCGTCTTCCCGTGCTTCGCGATCAGGCTGTCGATGCTCATCGGATCTCCCGGTACGCTTGGAGTTTCTCCCATCGTGCGGAGAGGAGTTCCGCGACCGCGATCCGGCTGTAGTTGTAGTCGCCGAGCGACTCGGATCCGACCGTTCGATCCTGCTTCCGCTCTCGGTAGAGGTCGGCGGCGATCTCGATCGTCGTGAGTTCGAGATCGTCGGGGATCGTCGCGAACCCGGCGTCGTACTCGACGAAGACCGGGTGGAACCCGCGAGGGAACCGGTGCATCTCGTAGCCGTCCGGCGACGAGTAGGGGAAGCGATCCGTGATCAGATGAACCTCGCCGGTCTGGAAGTCGACCCGGAACTCCGACGCCGTCGTTCCCGGATACGGGATGATCGGATCCGCGTCGATGACGCTGAGACCGGAGAACCGATAGACGCTTCGCGAGTAGGCGTTCGCGAGAAGCGTCGCGGACCAGCCGGAGACGCTCGTGTTGATATAGGAGACGACGAGAGCCGTCGTCGGGTAGGTCGCGAGCGAGATCGTCGAGGTCGTCGTCGTTCCGTCGCTCGCAACCTTGCGAAGCCGGATCTCTTCTCCGTCGTTCGCTACCGTAGCGAGGACGTCGGTCGATCCGGTGTCGCTGGTGATCTTCATCGCCGACCGCGAACCGTAGGAGATCGCGTTGATCGAAACGATCGGCGTGTTCTTGACGGTCAGCGTCGACTCGCCGTTCGGCTCGCTCCACTCGTAGTAGGTTCGCGACTTGAACTTCCGGTCGCAGTATCTTTCGACGACGTCGGTCGCTCGGTCGATAGCCGATTCGAGAACCGCGTCGTCGGTAGACGAGGTGATCCCGATCCAGTCCTTCAGGTTCGAGAGCGAGGTGAGAGCGTAGGTTCCGACGGCCATGTCGCCTCCAGATATCCCTCCTCCCGACTGACCGCCGCCCGAAGGCGACGGCCAGCCGAAAGAAAGGAGGAAGAAAGAGATCCGATCAGATCTTCATGCCGACGATGGGACCGGCGTTGCTGCCGTCGCCCGCATCGTGGACCTGAATCGCGATCCGCTCCGTACCACGGACCGCGATCTCGTCCTGCTTGAACGCATCGAGACCGGAGTCGCTGAGAGCGATCTCGGTCGCGCGGCGATCGCCGAACTTGGTCGCGAGACTCAGGTCGCCGAAGTAGGCGATGATATCGTTCGCGGTGTACGACGACGGCATGACCTGAGTGAACTCGACCGGGTATCCGAGGATCGTCGGCTGACCACCGGCGCGGTACTCGGTTCCCGAGAAGCCGTTCGCCGCAACGAAGAGCCGCTCGAAGATCGCGTGGAACACCGACTTGTGCATATAGAACTTGCAGTTCGGGGTGTCCGCGTACTGCGGGAGGAGAGCCATCAGATCCGTGACGTCGGAGTTCGTCACGTCGCTGAAGCCGGTAGTGGCTGCGACGTCGTGAGTTCCGGCGGCACCGAGCGACGAGGCAAGACCGGTGAACGGCGAGCCGGTCCCGGTGAATCCCTGCGAGTCTTCGCTGTTCGCGAACGCGTAGGCGATTTCACCGGCGAGATCGTCGGCGATGTTCACGAACGCGTCTTCCTGAAGTTCGGAGGAGACGGTCGTGAGGATCATCGCCTTCTTCGCGGTCATGGTGACCTGAGCGAAGGTCTGAGTCGACTCGGTTCCTGCGGTCGCTTCGCCCGGATAGTAGACCGAGAGAGTCCCGGTCCGCTTCGGGAGGTAGTGAACCTCGGTCGTCATCGGAACGATCTTCGAGTTGCGACGGAAGACGCCGAACTCTTCGCGGAGGTTGATGAGTTCGGTCTCGAACTCATCGGGGACGAGGAATCCGCCAGCCGAGTTCGTTCCCTCGACGTGCGCCTTCGAGACGATGCCGTGACGGTCGCAGAAGTCGAGCGACTTCCGGCTTCCCATCTGAGCGCGGCACCAGTGGCCGAAGTTCATCGCCTTGTGGACGGCTTCGCCGTTCGAGTCGTCCTTGAAGTGACGCAGTCGACCGTAGGTCTTCGGACGGATGATCGCCGGAGCGGACGCCTTCGCGGTAGTCGCGAGACCCTTCCGGAAGGTCGGACGGAACGCCTTCGGAGCGACCGCCTTCTCCTCTTCCTCGTCCTCTTCGACCGCCTTCTCCTCTTCCTCGTCCGCCATCTCGGCGGCCTTCGGAGCGAGGATCACTTCGAGGTCTTCGGCCTTGACCGGAGTTCCCTCTTCGTCGGTCACCATGACCTTATCGAGATACAGAGCCTTCGCCTGACCGAACCGGGACTCGCCGACCTGATCGGCGAGCGTCTGGAGTTCGGTCTTCAACGCGGTGAGTGTCACCTGTCGCATGTTGATTTCCTTGAACGTGGTTTCGTGATTGCTCGACGTTCCCGCTATCCACCGCCCGGTCCGGCCCTGTCGGCCACCCGTCCCGATCGACGCATCGCGTCGCTGTTCATAGAGTCGAAAGTCGGTCGATATATCCTCGCTTCGGAACCTCGATCTCGATCGAGTGAGAAGGAGCCTCGAAGGAGAGCCATCGCTCGGCGGCTGCTCGGTCGACCGCACCCTTCCGAACGGCGGAGACGAGAGCCTCGCCGTTCGCCGGGAGCGGAGCGACGGAGACCTCCAGCAGTTTCCACTTCGAGAAGACGTTTCGGACGTCCTCGCCGTAGTCTTCGCGGTCCTTCTGGCTCGCCTTCCGAACGCCGCCCGGAGCGGGGACGAAGCCGACCGAGATACCCTTGACGATTCCCTGCTCGACGAGCGACTCGACGAACTCAGGGAAGTAGGATCCCTCGAAGTCGGGCGGTCGCTTCGCGAACTCGATCGTCGCGTCGACCTTTCCCTTCCCTCGTCGAAGTTCGGTCACGCGTCCGATCGGCTGCGCGTAGTCGTGGTTGTAGAAGACGACCGGGTTCGCGTCGAACTCCGTCGCGTCCATCCCTTGCGCGACGAGGACTTCGCCGTCGCGGTCGATCGTCTCGGTCGAGATCGTCGCGTCGATGGAGGGACCAGCCTTCGAGATCGAGGCGTTGAGAGTCTTTCGTTGCATCAGATTCCTTCGATTACGGGAATGAAGTCGCATCGGCAATTCGGGTGGACGATCCCCGGACTGTCGAACTTCGGCGTGAGCGTTCCACCCTTCGCTCCGACGATCGTCTCGCCTCCTCGGACCATCGGAGCATCAACGGCGAGAGCCTTTCCGTTCGGTCCGTACTTCTTCTCGACGGCGTCGCAGAACTGGCACGCGCCGGGAGCCTTCAGGAACCGCTTCTCGCGAACGGCTCCGGACTCCTTCCACGCGTCGACCTGACCCTCGTGGTACGCGTTCGCCGACTCGGTCCTCGCGATCGTCTCCGCCCGCTTCGGCGAGAGGTCGTAGAGCGACCGAAGACGACCGACCTCGTCCTGAACGGAGAACGTGAGATCGAGACTACCGACGAACCGCTTCACCGTGTCCTCGATGACCGACTTCGCTATCAGACCGGCTCGCTTCTCGATCGCCTTCGCCAGAGCCTCGGAGATCGCCGGAGAGCCGACCTTCCCTGCTCCGGCTCCTCGGAGAAGTTCGTTCACGCGAGACATCCCGGCGGATCCTCCGCCCGCTGCCGCCTGCGAGATCGAGCCGACGAGGTCGTCGAGGATCTTCCCTTCGAGACCGGCGAGGGATTGCAGGATCTTCCGGATCTCGGCGTCTCGACCGCCTTCCGCCTTCGTAGGAGCGGAGGCGATCTTCCCGTGTTCGAGAGCAGCGACGAGCGTCTTCTGAACCTCGGCGAGTCCGCCCGCGACGATCGAGGCGATCGCCATCGCCGGGGTGGTCTGCTCGTCGTCTCTGATGTCCTCTTCGGCGGTCGGCTCTCCCTGCTCCGCCTTGACGCGAGCGAAGTCGCCCGGCAGACCCTCGATTCCGAGTCGGTACTTCCGGACCGACTTCGGCCACTCGTAGACCTTCGACTCGCCTTCCTCGTTCGCGTCAGATCCCTCGATTCGATCGCTCGGCTTCGCGGGAACCTTCTCTCGCTGGCCTTCGATCTCCGCGACCTTCCGCTCCGCCCACGCCGCGCCCGCCTCGTCCGGGTTCGCGGGATCGCCTCCCCAGAGGAGCCACGCGACGACTCCCGCCGACGGGTACTCGTCGTGACCCGGCTTCGCGGCGGGAGCGTCGAGGTCGACGCGGTGACGCGAGAAGAACGACGCCATCCGGGAGACGGTCTCCGGCGAGAGGTTCGCTCGGTTCTTGATATCGCGAGCGCGAGCGACGCCGACCTCGGTCCCGCCGCGTCCGTGTTCCTCTCGAAGCCGGAGACCGCGTTCAGCGAGAGCCGCCATCTGCTCGGTCGGCTTCAGATCGACGTCGTCGACCGCCTTCGTCTCGGCTTCGACCATCCGCTCGGCGACCGCTCGCGAGAAGCCGCATCCCTGAAGCATCTTCACCGCCGAGTAGGCGGCGAGCCTTCGACCTCGAACCGACTCCAGCAGATTCGCGGCGAACTCGACGTCCACGCTCGGCTCCTCCTCCTTCGCTTCGGGGATCGCGCCCGCTTCCGGCTCGTCGACCGAGAGCAGTCCGCCGCCCATCGGAGCGGCACCGCCGAGAGGCTGGCCGCCGACGAGGAGTTGATCCGCGAACTCGTTCTCGATCGGCTCTCGTCCCTCTTCGAGCCTCGCTTCGTTCGGCGTACGCCAGCCGCCCGCGACCGCCGTCTGACGTTCGGAGAGTTCCATCGCCTGATCTCTCGGAACCGGGTTGTCGTAGGCGAGGCAGTAGTCCTCGTCGAGACCGAAGATCGGAAGGAGACTCTGGTTGAGTTCCTGCTCGTCCATGCGGCAGAGCGGGAGGATCGTTCCTTCTCGCCATGACGCGAAGCCGGTCGTCGCACTCGCGAGGTTCGGGTCGTTCGCCTTGAGCATCGACACCGGGACGCCGAAGATCGCGGCGATCTCCTCGACGATCTCTTCGCGACCGGCGAGATCCTTCGGTGGGAAGTTGAGCGGCGTGAACGTAACGTCGCCCGTGACCGTGACGAAGTTCCCATCCTTCCGCGTTCCTCGAAGCCGGTTCTCGACCTGCGTCTGGAAGCGATCCAACTGGTCGCCGGTAGGCGTTCCCTTCACGACGACAGCGTAGTCGGGTCGCGCCGAGTTCTGGAACGTCGCGAGATCCATCTCGTGCAGAGCCGCGTTCGCGGAGATCACGCCGAACGCCGCTTCGACCTTTCCGAGTCCGTAGTAGAGCGAACCCGGATTCGGTCGACGGAAGTGGACGACCTCGTCGACGTCGAATATCTGCTTGTGCTGCGAGTCGACGCCGTAGACGTAGCCGCGAATGAACTCGTCCTCGTCCGGGATCACCTCGACATGCTGCGGTGCGAGCGGCCAGAGTTCGCCGGGGATCCCGGTCGCCTCGTCGATGATCGGGTGGAGGTACGCGTTCCCGGTGAGTTCGCCGTAGAGGATCCGGAGGACCGTCGAGTCGAAGCCGTTGAGGTATGGGTTCGCGGAGGCGAGGACGTCGAGGATCGGGTGATCGAGTACCTCCTGCATCTCGTCGCCATACATAGCCGCCTTCCGAAGAACGGCGGTCGACGGTCGCTGGTCTCCGTTCCCGTCTCCCATCAGGTACGCCTTGCGACGACGGCTGACCCCGCGAGACGTAACGCGACGCGACTCGTCCTTCGTCGTGTAGAGCCGGATCGGCATCGAGGCGACGGCGTTCGCGTTGATCGACGCGGCGGCGTAGACCCACGATCGGAAGGCGTTGATCCCTCTCTGCTGCGAGAACTCCGGACGCTTCGCACCGTGTATTCCGTTCCCTACGACGTTCACGCTCGACGCGAGGTACTTATCCGGCGTGGTCTGCCGCTTGCGGAGGAGTCCGAAGAGATCGCCGATCGGCATGGTCAGAGGATCCTAAAATCGAACCCGGAGCGGGCGGAGGTATCGAGGCATCGGAGAGCCAGAGCCAACGCACAGACGCCGTCGTCGTGCATACCCGACGGAGCCTCGTAGCGAACGCCGGTTCGCGTGTAGATATACTCGAAAGTGTCGCACTCGACGCGTAGCCATCCATCGGGAATTGAGACTCGCCGCGTCTGGAAGGCGGACGCGAGTCCTTCCATGATCTGCTGCTTCGACGTCGCGGAGAACTTGAATCCCTCGACGCGAGGCGACTTCCGCTGAAGACCCTCGACGATCGGGTCTCCGACGCCGGTCGAGTCGATCAGGGAGGGAGCCTCGCCGAGAAGACCGAGGATCCGACGCTCGGTCTCGGCCCACGGTCCCTGCCATCGTTCGAGCATCGCGACCCTTCCGTCCTTGTCGAGACCGACGACGACCGTCCAGTCGACCGACTTCGCGAGGTCGATCCCGATCGCGACGACCGGGTCCGACGAGAGCGGCGAGACGCAGGAGGCGATCGAGTCGAGTCCGAACGGGTTCCCTCCGTCGTCCGCCGGTATGCCGAGGAACTCCTGCTCGAAGACGTGCGCCGGGAGTTCCTGCCTCGCCGCCTCGATCTCGCCTTCCGGGATCGTCGGGTTCGTCGTCGTCGGCAGACGCCACGATCGCCAACCGCCGTCGCCGATCTGCCCGCGCTCGAAGCACTGGTGGAAGAACGATCGACCCTTCGGAGTACCGAGGAACCACGCGTCGCCTTGCCGGTCCGCGAGCGTCGCCCGAATCGTCTCCTGCCACGCCGGACCGAGGTCGCGGACGATCCCGGCCTCGTCGATGATCACGCGGTCGTAGCGGCGTCCTCGTCCCGCGTCGACCGAGTCGAGAGACCAGAAATCGATCGAGCCGCCGGAGACGAGATCGAACCGACGCTCGACGCGGTCCGCCTTGACGATCGCGGGCGCGAGGATCTTCTCGACGTCCCTCCACGGGTCGGCGAGGTAGCGGTACGTCGGAGCGAACCAGCCGACCTCGCCGCCGTCGATCGCTCGGTCGATCGCGAGTTGAATTCCCATATGAGTCTTCCCGAATCGTCGACCGCATTCGAGGACGTTGAACCGAGCGGACTCGTCGAGGACTCGACGCTGCCCGACGTGGAGCGCGTCTTCGATCGGCTCGATCTGGACGATCACGCCTCAAGGACCGCCGTCTCGCCGGTCAGGTTCTCCCATCGCTTCACGATGACGTCGCAGTAGGTCGGGTCGATCTCGATGCCGTAGCATCGGCGGTCGAGTTGTTCGGCGGCGATGAGCGTCGTACCCGATCCGAGGAAGGGATCGACGACCAGATCTCCTTCCGCCGTTGAATGATTCAACGCTCTGGAACAGAGTTCGACCGGCTTCGCGGTTGGGTGGTCGTCTCTCGTCTCTCGACCGATCTGCCACACGTCGTCGTCTACCGTCGGCTTTCCTCCGTACGGCCCGGAATACAGAATGAACTCGTGACGCTTCGCGTATCGGTCGAGGTTCTGTATGCGAGACCCCTTGTCCCATACGACCGTCGCCTTCGGTTCGATCTCGTTTCTCTTCATCGCTTCTATCATCGACTCCAAGCACTTCCAATTGCAGCAGAGGTAGATCGACTCGGCGTCGTAGAAGGAGATGGACTCTGCAACCAGAGAAGACGGGTCGGATTCGTCGTTCGCTATTTTTTTGAACCGACCCTTCGTGTCGCTGTAGTCGATCCCGTACGGAGGATCCGTGAAGATCGCCGTCGTCGTATCGTCTTTCACGAGCCGCTTGACGTCCTCGGCGTTGGTCGAGTCGCCGCAGAGCAGACGGTGACGGCTTCGGAGTTTCAGTTTTCCCATCGGATCGCCTCCTCGCCGGTCAGGTTCTCGAAGCGTCGGACGATGATGTCGCAATACGCCGGGTCGATCTCCATCCCGAAGCATCGCCGGTCGAGTTGTTCGGCGGCGATGAGCGTCGTACCAGATCCGAGGAAGGGATCGAAGACGAGTCCATTCCATGACTTGAGAAACACGATGGGCAAACCAACCGGAAACGGTGCCGGATGGTCACCCGCTCCCGATCTCGCGCCCTGCCTGTTAACACGAATTACGCTGTCATGTATTGCGTGAGACTGGACTGCATCCGTGCCCGCTGTTCGCGGCTTCACCACACCGTCAGCACCGCGCATCCCTTTACCACCATGCGCTGTGCCGGCGTGCTTGCACTCCCGAGCCTTCGCAGGCTTGACGGATTCGCGGTTGAAGTGCCACACGAACTCGAACGATGGAGCGAGTCTTCCGTTCCAGTCACCGGGCATCCCCGACCCTTGATCCCAGACGTACCATCCAAACCGTCTCCATTCCTGCTCGCGCATCCATTCGATCCATCCGTCCCAGTACGGGAGCCACTCGCCGTCGCGGTGAATCAATCCAAGATTCACGAGGACTTGCCCGTCGTCGCTCATCGGAAGATTCGCGAAGACGCCTCGCATCAGTCCGTTCCAGTCCTGCACGAGTTCCTTCGCCACGCCGTAGTCTCGCTGCTGACCGTACGGCGGCGAGGTGAAACATAGATCCGCCTTCTCGCCGTCCATCAGCCTCGCGACGTCCTCAGCCTTCGTCGCATCCCCGCAGAGCAGGCGGTGACGAGATCGGAGCCGGAGACTACCCACAGGGACACTCGCCGCCGAGGGCGTTCCCTTCCTCGTAGTCGAACCGCTTCCCGCAGTCCTCGCACTCGAAGTACGCGCCGAGGAGCCAGAGGTCGCCCGGTTTCGTTCGAGGCTCGACCTGTTCCGGCACCTCGTCCTCGACGACCTCGACCGCCATCGTCGGAAGCATCGCGTCGAGTTCCTTCTGGTCGAACGCGAGCAGGTCGCGAGTATCGTCGTCCATCGAGTCGAGCAGCGAGCGGAGAACCTCGTCGTCCCACTCGGCGAGTTCGGCGGTGCGGTTGTCCGCGATACCGAACGCGGTCGCCTGCGTCTGGTCGAGCGTCGTTCGGACGATCGCGATCTCGGTCCAGCCGAGACCCTTCGCCGCTTCGAGCGTGCCGTTCCCCGCGATGACGACTTCACGCTGATCGACGACGATCGGCTTCTGCTGGCCGAACGCGCGGAGCGAGTCGCGTATCGCGGCGAGGTTGCGTTCGTCGTGCTTCCTCGCGTTCGCCGGGTCCGGCGAGAGCGAGTCGATCGGAACCGTCTCGGTCTGCATTGTCTTCCTTTCGTTTCGGGTTTCGATCGACTCTACTTGTCGAGTCGGTCCTTGATATCTTCGAGGTCTCGGCGGATTCCCTTGACCATCGTGTAGTAGACCAGCACCCACACGATGAGCGGGGTGAGATTGTTTTCGAGGATCGGCAGGATCGAAGGTTCCATCAGTCGCTTCCCGGTTCGTAAGTGTCAGACCATTGTCCGAAGAGAATCCCGAGATCCTTCCCGTCGACGACGCCGTCGTAGTTCAGGTCCGACCGCGTCTGATCGCTTCCGAAGTCGGCGAGGAGAAGCCCTTGATCCTGAGCGTTCACGACGCCGTCCGCGTTGATGTCCGCAATCTGGTCAGCACGGCGAATCGTACACGCCCAGTTGATTGCCTCGGTCACGGTGTCGTTGGCACCAACTGTAAAGACGTAGTCTGAAACGATCCGCTGCTTGTCCGCGTCCCAGCACAGCGGAGAACCCTGCTCGAAGATAGGAACGAATCCGTCGTCGACCCTCGTTGACATCCGGTACTTCACGTTTTTCTCGCTCCCGCTGAGGTTCTGGATCTGGGCAGTTCCCTCGACCGTGAACCATCCTACCTCGGTCACAGCAGGCCGAACATAGGTGACCATCAAGGCTCGCGTTTCAGTGCTGGCCTGCGAGTTGACTTCGATTGCACTCGTAACCTCTCCGTCTGAATCAACAAACGGGAGGCGAGTGGTGGTCATCGGAAGCATCCGAGGACTGCACGGCTCGGCGTCTTGGAACGCTACGGTAGTTGCGAGGAGTAGTTCGATCACGGTGCGGTGTACTCGATTGACTTCAAGGCGGTAGCGGCGTCGGACAGTGCGCCAGCCGAAGCCACGAGTGCGTCGATCATCGCCTCGTCGACCGTGGTGCGCTGCTGGACTTCCGCGAACGTAACGGCGAGTTCGCCGAGGATCTGCTCGATGTTGGCGAGGTTGGTCGCCGCCTTCGCGTACTGGTGGGTGATGTTTGCCATTACTAAATGTCTCCGATGTCGATGAGAGTGGTACGGCCTGAGATGGGGGAGCCGATGTTCCCTTGATACGATATCCAGTCGGAGTACATCGTCATCGAGGATGCACCGCTTCCGACTCCGACTCCGACGTATGGGATGAGTTCGCTCGTGAACGTCATGGATGCCGTTCCGACGTTCGCTCCGTTGAGGTAGTAGGTCATATCCCAGTCGGAGTCGGTCGCGTTATATTTGGCGTGGACTCCCATGCGAACCCATGTATCAACGTAGGACGACGTGGGGTACGAGCCGCCGAGATCGGTGACGCTTGGGCTTGCCGCCGTCCCGGTATCTTTCACGGCGGTAACAAGGTTGGTTCGAGAGAGATCGACGCAGATGGCCGCGTAGTCCGAAGCGTTATATCCGGCGGTCGGGGGTTGCGCGTTATGCGATGGGCCGCTCGTGCGATCCGCGACTCCGACGACCATAGTCCCAGCCGTCGCACTATTGTCCTCTAAATACAAGCGAGCCTCGACGATGAGTTCGTCACCGTCCGCTTCGGTCGCGCCGGACAAGATATCCGCCAGCCAATAGGTGTACCGATCGTAGTTTCCGTTGAGGAAGTGACTGATGACCCCTCGTGCCCCGGAGACTGACGCGCTTGATGTGGACACGCTGCTGGAACCAGCGGTCGCCCAGAACTGATACAACCCACCCGATGCATTGATCGTCGCCGCGTAGCAGTCGTCGAAATATCTCCACGTCTGCGTGATCGGCCTCGACATATAGTCGGTGCCGCTACCGCCACCGCCAGAGATGTTCGTCAGTTGCGAGCCGTCGACCGCCGGGAGCCGAGCGGACCCGTCGAGGACGACGATCTTGTTCGCGGTCGTTCCCGTGTCGATCCGAGCGGTCGGAATCGTGCCGCTCGTCAAGTTCGATGCGTTGTCTGCTCCGATGTCCGAAAGGACTTCAGCGTTCGTCCGGCCTTCAACCAATTCGCTCAAGGCGTTGATGCGAAGGAAGTCGCCTTGCGTGACGTTCGCACCACACTTGAGCAGGTCGGTGCTTCCGACGCCCGTGTCAAGAATTGCAGCGTTCCCGAGAGCGAGCGTCGTTCGTGCAGCAGCAGCGTCAGCATCATCGACGAGGGTCGAGCCAAAGGCCGAGATCCCGTGGGCAGTGGTGATCGCGTTGTGAGTTGAGATCGAACCGGACGCCTCGAAGTCTCCAGTCGCGGAGGTCGCAGCAGTCCCCAGACTGAGAACAGTACGAGCCGCAGCAGCGTCCGCCGCCGTGATGACGCCAACCATCGGAGCAGTTGCGGATCCCGTGCCGCCTTGAGCGATTGCGAGCGTACCGCTGGTGATTAGTGCCGCAGAGTGAGCGACCGGCGTCCGAGCATCGGTCAGTCGCGTGTCGTTGCCCTTGACGACCTCGCCCGACGCTGCGTCACCAGATGACGGAACGTCCAGAGTCGACGAACTGCCGAGGCCGAGGTTGGTCCTCGCTGTAGCAGCGTCCGCTAGATCGGAGAGGTTGTTCGCTGCAACCACATCGCCAGTGCCCGTTCCGACGCCGATCGCTGATCTGGCTGCCGCTTGATCTGCCGCTGTGAATACATTGGCTCCGACGGTCGTGGCTCCGAGGTTGGTTCGAGCCGTTCCCGCGTTCGCCAGATCGCTCAGATTGTTCGCTGCGACGACGTCGCCCGAACCCGTACCCGCTCCGATCGCGGTCCGAGCGGCGGCGGCATCGGCGGCGGTGAACACCGACGTACCGACCGTCGTTCCGCCGAGGTTCGTGAGAGCGGTCGCCGACGAGTTGAGGTCCGCGAGATTCTGCGACGTCTGAGCGAGGTAGTTCGTGAGACCCGCGTTCGTTATGAACTCCTGCGTGTCGTTCGACTCGACGAGGTTCTCGAAGTATTGAGGCGTCGTATCCGCCTCGATCGTCGCGTGGTTCTTCACGCCGAGGACGGTTCGCATCGCCGCGCTATTCGCGGAGTTCAGAAGCGACTCGACGTTCGCGGCGAAGAGAGCGGAGACCTCGGTCGAG
>Ga0208645_1001302_pt1 | contig 22232 bp, 31 predicted proteins | sample VirMetDEL_Sep_01_FD_184519 | JGI IMG/M metagenome (GOLD analysis project Ga0208645, IMG submission 184519) | Aqueous microbial communities from the Delaware River and Bay under freshwater to marine salinity gradient to study organic matter... | ecosystem: Environmental > Aquatic > Marine >... | reverse complement strand
CATCACGAAGCATTCGCTTCTCTTGTGCAGTCAATCGTGCAGATGCGAGAGGATTGCATACAGGATTTGCATAAAGCCGACATGGAGGTAATTCAACAGACTTCAGGTAGAATATTAGCGCTTGATGAAATTATAGAACTTTGCGATTGGGAAGTTTTAAGGAATAGATTTCCTAATTCTTAAATCGACAAAAAAGTAGTGCTATAATGCATCATCGCCATCGCTGGCGCAAAAAGCGTTATTATGAATGAAAGTCAAGAAGCAGCAATCGCCGAAGCTGCACCCAAGCAGGCGACCAACATGTCATTATCACAGTTCACCAGGAGCAGAGCGGGTCAATTGACCGCGCAAGCAACTGAGACTACAGAAACCGCAGAGGAGGGTCAGGTTCTTGGTTCGGAAACGAATCAAGTTGAGCAGGAGACTGCTGAAGCACCTGAAGCCGTTGCAGAAGATAATAGCATTAACGAGGATTCCGAAGAAGAAACTTCAGTGGGGGAGTCCGAGCAATCGGAATCAACCGAAGAAGAGACTTCAGAGGATGTTCTTTCTCAGATTGAATTGGATGATTTATCCGAAGATGAACTGAACGAACTATCCGAAAAGCTCGGTAGCCGTGCAGTAAAAAGATTCGGTGAATTAACAGCAAAGCGCAAAGCAGCAGAAGCTGAACTAGAAAAACTCAAGGCGCAAGCCAAGAGTCAAATCACGCCTGAAGTAAAGGATTCGGACAACCCGTACAGTCACTTAGAAAATGTCGATGAACTGCAATCAGTTGCAAAGCAAGTCGAAGATGTAATTGAATGGGCCGAGGATCTTATATTCAACAGTGATGGCTACTCAGCTGATGAAGTAATTACGGAGGTCGAGGGCAAAGAAATGACCAAGTCCGACGTAAGAAAGCACCTTCAGAATGCTAGGAAAGCCGAAAAGAAATTCATCCCTGCACAAGCTCAAAAGATTCAACGCATCCAGGATGCGAAAGAATCAGGAGAGAACCTAATTGCCAAGGCAAAAAAGGAGTTCAAGTGGATGCAAGATGACAATGAGGTAAATTCCAAGTACAATGATATGCTCAACGATGAGCGCTTAAAAGGACTTGATAAGTTCGACCCAGAGGTTTCAGCTCAATTACCATATCTTCTTGCGCATGCAGCAAACAGCATGTTCGGAAGAAAATTGGTACAAGATGAACCCAGAACGGGCAGGCTTATTCCCCCTTCTAGCACTCCTGCATCGGCTAAGTCCGATAAGAAAATGCCCAGCGCTGTTAAGAACCTAAATAACGCATCCAGTCAATTTTTGCAAAGTGGTAAGAAAAACGACTTCATTCGACTCAGAACACTTCAACTATCTCAATAATATAATAAAATGTCATTATCTAATACATTCTCCCCTGCACCTACTGGTGTAAATACACAGGGTTCGTCTGTATCCAATCGCGAGGACCTCACTGATGTCTTGACCGTTTTGGCTCCAGAAGAAACACCTGTTCTATCATCCGCTTCCAAGCAAAAAGCAAACAGCACTTTCGTTGAATGGACTGTTGATACTCTTGCTGACGTAAGCACTGACGGTATCTCGGAAGGTTCCGATATTACTTCATTCACGGACAAGTTCTCAAAGCGTGCTCGTCTTGGCAACTACATTCAGAAGTTCCGCAAGGATTACCTTGTATCTGATCTTCAGGAAGCTGTTGACTCGGTTGGCCCCGCTAAGGTTGCTCAAGCTGAAGCTAAGGCAATCCGCGAGCTAAAACGTAACGTAGAAGCTACTCTTATCTCTGACAACGAAATGTCATCAGAGGACGGAGCTGGTACTCCTTACAAACTTCGTGGTCTTGGCAAGTGGATCCAAAACGGTGCACAAGCTGTTAACCCTGTCCCTGCTGACTTCCGTACTAGCACTGATTCTCTGCACCTTACTGGCGCTTTCACTGAGTCAACACTTAACAACCTTATCACTGGTATCTACCGCGAGACTGGATCTACAGAGAGCTTGACTCTTGTTGCTGATACTGCTCTTCGTCGTAAGATCAGTGACTTCGCTCGTTTCGGCGCTAATGAGACAACTGGCACAAACCCTGGTGTTCGTTCGGTTAACTACAATGGTAACGAAGCTCAAATCACTCTTTCGGTTGAAATGTACCAAAGTGATCACGGCATGGTTTCCATCGTGAACATGAATCCTGACACTGCTCCTGACACAACAAACAAGGACACAGGATATCTCATCAACCCTGAGTACTTCGGTGTTTCTGAATTGATTCCAATGGGAAGCACTCGCCTTCCAAATCTTGGAGCTGGTGAACGAGGCTATGTTGATTGCGCACTTACATCTTTGGTGTATCATCCGCAAGCTCACGGTAAGATTACTGCAATCGCTTAACCCTTAACCGAGGAACATAACAATATGTCAAAACTAACTATAAACGAAAACCCTCAGGGTTTTACCGATGAATTAGTCATTACTTTCGATGACTTCTCCGTCGCTAACGCTGGCACTATCGCCGATAGTACTGCTAAAACATTCACTTACGCTGTTCCAGCTGGGTCTCTTGTAACAAAGGCATCCGCTAAACTGGTAACTGCCTTCGACGATTCTGGAAGTGGAGACGAACTAGATGTCATAGTTGGCATTGAGGGCGGCGACACTGATGGATTCTTAGCAAGCGCTGCAGTGCATGTTGATCAAAGTGAAATCACATACGTTGCTAATAGCGGTACTCTTCTCGACAATGAGAATGGTAGCGTTTTTACAGCTGCTGGTAACATCTTGATTACATTTACACCTGATGCAAGCACAGGAACTCCTTACTCAGTAAATGAGCTCACTGCAGGTGAAATCAAGTTCAAGTTCGAAATCTGCGATCTTAACTAATTAATTCTGGTCGGGGGGCTTCGGCCCCCCACCTTTTTTATGGATATAATTATTCCAAATCTTCCCAGGTATTCGGACGGAGAAGTGGATCGTGCGTTCATGCGCGAAATCCAAAATGGATACAAGCGGGAAGTCGCCTTAGAAAAACAAAGAACTGATATTGCTGCTAAAGAAGCAAATCAGCAAAGAGGCAAAACGCATCCAACTCTTGGTAAATGCGTAGCTACAATCCCAGCTAGGGATTTTTTTAGATTAACTGAGAAGTACGGGCACGACACCGTGCATTCAAAAGAATTCATCAAGTACTACAACAAAAAGTTCCCAGAACTTAGCGCGAATAAAGCATAATGCAAACCAGGCAATACAAGGATCTATTTGCTCTTAGCACGCATCTAATTGGCGCAGTTGAACTCGTTGAAACTGAACAGGACCAATTAGCTAGTTTTATTAATCGCAGGTATTTTGAGGCGTTCAGGAAGAGTCCAGTATGGCCTAGGTATCTTGTTAGCTCAGAAGCAAGAGATATTATTTCTTTGAGTATTAGTGGTCTAGGGGCAGGAAGCTCATCGGACTCTTCATCTGTTGTAAATGGAAATTACGTTTTACTCGGACAAGAAAATGGAGGCAGCGGAGGATTTGCTGGAACTAATATTTATTATAATCCTGCTCACGGGAGTAGAAGTCATAATCAAGTTGTTGGTACTGCAGCCATATATAAAAGAGCAAGTACAAGTAGATGGGAAATTGAAACTTCTTGTAATATTGCTATAAATGCAGATGGTACGATTGATGTCCAAGCAGGCACAGGTACAACAGTTTTAGTTGAGGCTGATTCTGTAAAGAAAGACAACCCATCTGAGGTCAATGGGTGGAATTTAACAACTGCCCTGTTATCTGGTACTCCATTGGTTGTAGATAAACAACTTATTCCTTATGCTCAAACAGGTAAGAGCGGAATAGGAGATTTTCAAAGAATACATAGGCAAAAAGCATTTTTAAATAATTCAGCCTTGGAGTATGATTTCTTTGTGGATTTTAATGGTGCTAACATTCTAAACATTGTAAATTCCAACGAAAACGTCGCTTACGCCACGTACAAAAAGCAGTTCACACCATTTACTGTGAACTCGGATTACTACAATTCAACGGTAGAGGTTCCAAGTGAGTTCTTCAATTATATAGCGCATGCGGCTTATGCCGACTTTCTTACACTGCAAGGAAAGGTAGAGTTAGCTCAAGCCGAAAGTATAGTAGCTGAAAAGTACCTGGATCTTGAATTAGAAAAATTAAGCAATATAAATAGTACAAATACTCTAAGCAGGATAAGCACGCACTTATCCAGGCAAAGCAGAAAATAGATAAAAATAATCTGATATAATAAAGACATGGCAAGATCAAGAAATAACGCACTGGAGTTCAGCTCCGCTGGATCCGTAATTGTAACTAATGGTGCAGCTCCCGCTGGCACATACGGCGCTATACAAATCCTCAAGGATACAACGCTTTCTAGCATGGCTGCCAGCAATGTAACGAACGTCGCAAACCTCAATGCATCATTTGGTGCTGGAACAATTCTGTACGGTGAATTCACTGCAGGAACAGTAGATTCAAGCGGACTAGCGGCATTTCACAGGATCTAGTATGAACCTTAGCCTTGATTCAGCCCTGGGTCGCCAGCGTCGGCTGAACTCAGTGGGCGAGAGCGTCCTACAGATTGCTCCTAACGCTGCGGCGGCATACAGCCTCCGTAGTCTTACTGGCGGTGATCCCAAGGTTGTGCGTGTCCGTAGAGGAAGCGACAACCACGAGCAGGACTTCACTGCGTCCGAAGTATCTTCGGGTGCATTGACTTCCTTTGTAAATGCTCAAGTAGTAGCACCTCTGGACATACAGGCACTGACTGCAACTGGTCGTGACGGTGACTTTCTTATTGCCAAGGCGGCTTACTCACTTCGTAGCCTAGGGACACGTCAGGCTACCTTAGCGGCTACTGGAGATACCGTAGCCCGTGCTGATGGTAAGTTCGTAGTGCAGGTTCGTCGTAGCTCTGACGATGCCCTGAAGTCCTTTACTGCAACTGAGGTTACTGATGGAACCTTGTTGGCTTTTGTAAATGAAATCCAAACACTAGGGACGGTTACTAACTCCGCAGGTAACGATGGTTTTACATTAACAAATACAAGCTCCACTGGATTTACAGCTACTACTGATACAGCAACTGGAGTTTGCGGTTGGCCCTATACTGCAAAATCAGGAGATAAAATTACAGTTTCATTTGATGCTGTTGTTCGGGCAGGAACCCCTCAATTTATTCCAAGAAAAGCTACCGCCCTGTCGGGAAGTAACTTAGTGGACGTAGTTTCTGACAGTGCTATATCGGTTAATTCAACTGCCTCTTACTCCTTTGAGTTTACATATGATAGCGACGAAGCAGGTTCATTAACATTCTCAGAAGGCGATGATAACGCTGACTTTGATATTAGTAACTTTCAAGTAACGGTATTTAAAGGAGCGGGTCTCGTTAAAACTTGGTATGACCAAAGTGTAGACGCAGGAGGAGGTGCGCACGGTAATCACGCAGTTCAAGCAACTGCTGCGGAGCAACCTAAGATTGTTAACGCTGGTTCTTTAGTTGCTGACAGTGGTATTGATTTTGATGGGTCGCAGTTCTTACAGGCTGATTCCGTGTCAGGAATGGGTGCTACTGTTTCAACTATTGTAACATCTGTTCACGACAGTGGCGGTGGAGGTTGTGTATCACTAGCTTCAAGTGCATCAGGCACTACAAATTTTGGAACAATCGAAGGTAACTCAGTATCAAACATTAATTCTAGAAATACAACTTCTGTTACGGCAAGCGCATCTGTCAGTGGTTCAACTAGATTGACCTTTGGATTAACAACGGGACAAACCTTAACAAAGGCAGGAGCGTTGGGTGGAACTCTGGTTGAAAGCACTAGTGACTACGGTGATGACTTTACATCAGGAGAACTAAATAGGATTATTATTGGTAAATTAAGAGCATCAAGTGGCACTTTATTTGATGGACGTGTCCGTGAAGCACTTGTTTACGACACTGACCAAACAGACAACCGCACAGCCATTGAAGCTAACATCGGTGAAGCCTACGGCATTGACCTACCATCTGGTGTAGACCCAGGGTTTGACCAAGTGGACGGCTTTGTAGAGACTTGGTATGACCAGTCAGGTAACAGCAAGGATGCCATACAAACAACTGCCAACCTTCAGCCCGTAATTGTTGCTGCTGGAGTTTTTCAGAACGGATTGAAGTTTGATTCAGATGGCAGTAGCTCTGGCCCTGACTTTAGGACTCCGATTGATTCCGTTGAACTTTCAAACGACCCCGCAGGACACGCTGGGTTTGCATTAGTATGGGTAGGAAATGTCAACCAATCTCAGCACAATAATACTTCTAATCATACAGTGCTTGGTAATCTTAGAAACGTGCAAAATTTTCCTACTGGAACAATAGGACTATCTGTAATTCCAACTTCGGGTACAGTTTCGTTTATAAACGAACAAGGAGGCAGTACAAAAGCAGATGTAGTGGACACAAATGCTCTGACTCCAGGAAACTTTGGTGTAGCATTTTTTAGTTATGAAGATGCTGAAGCAGGGTTTGACCCCTTGCTTTCCGTAAATGGAAGCGTCACTACTAGTGGTCTTAGTGACACTTTAAGTGCAACGTCTACTAACAACATAGGCATAATGACGGCTATAACTAGCGGTAATGCCATTCAATATAGCAGAAGCACAGACGGAATTTGCAAAGAAGTCCTCTTATACACTGGTGACCAAAAGGATAAACGTGTCGCCCTCGAAACTAACATAGCTGCCGAATACGGCATAACCCTTTCATAATGCTCTATTTAATATACGCAAGCAAAGAAGCCGCCATTGAACGAGCCGACGAAGAAGGCAAAGAACTTGGCTTTGATTACTGGATTGAAAACAATGGTATAGGCACACGTTGGCTTACCTATCCAAACGAAACTGCTGACCATATGTGGGCATTGGACGTAACTGACTACGACCTGGACGAGTCCGAAGAAGCCTCAACCGTTGATCACTATACACCCCTACCTGACCCTGAGGACTAAATGCTATGGAAGATATTATATACAGATCAGCAATCGGAACAGGAGGCTTTATAGCTACCCTTGAACTTTCTCCCGTGAATGAAGTGCTTGGTTTCTGCGTAGGTCTAGCGACCTTCCTGTATATGTCAGCATCCGCAATCAAGGTAATCAACGAACTCAGAAAGAAATAATGACACCAGAACTAATAGCAATGCTCGGAGGAGGACTTAGTGGCTTCGTAATGAAGCTCATTGGTACACAGATGGAAAATCAGGCTCGACAGTTTGAGCGTATGATTACGTCTCAGCAGACAGCAGATGCCTCGGCTGATGCCGCTGCTAAACGTGATGGTGGTGTATTAGTTCGCAGGTTCCTTGTTGTATCCACCGTCTTTGCCATTGTAATAGCCCCATTCGTCTTTGCGTGGACTGACGTAGGTATAAGCGTAGGCAGAGAGACAAACGGCTTCCTAGGACTATTCAAGGGCTTTAAATGGGACACTATACAAGGCTTCGTTATCTTACCAGAAATCAGGCAGACTGCCCTAGCCATCGTAGGATTCTACTTTGGCTCATCTCAAATCAAATAAATGAATGAAATCTTGCAAATCATTGCATCCCTGTGGCCAGTGTCAATCGGTATCATTACGCTCATTGTTGTGCTGGCTCGTATGCACTACAACATCGAAACTCTTACGGAAAAAGTCAAAGTTCTGTTTGATTTCCACAATAAAAGAAAGGATTAAATAATATTATGCCAGGTCAATACGGAAAAAAAATGCCCGCAAAAAAGAAGGTAGCCCCAAAAGGCTTTAAGAAAACAGGATTTAAACCAATGTTTAAGAAGAAGAAGTAATGCCAAAAAAAGCAAAGAGCGGAGGTAAGATATGCCCAGCAGGCAAAGCCTGGGCTAGACGTACGTTTGACACGTATCCGAGCGCTTATGCCAACATGGCTGCATCTAAGTACTGCAAGGATCCCAACTACGCGAAGGGAGCAAAGAAGGGCAAGTCAACCAGGAAGAGGGTTCGGTAATGGGCCAACTAGCACAATGGAGAAAACAGAACTGGGTTCGAATAGGCACTGATGGATCCATCAAAGGACCTTGCGGAACGTCGAAGGATAAGAAAAACCCTGACCGTTGCCTGCCTAAAAGAAAGGCTCTTGGCCTATCGCAATCTGAAAGAGCCACAACAGCACGCAAGAAGAAAAGAGCAGGAGCACGCGGAAAAACGGTCGTCTCAAATACTAGGAAGGCAAAGGTCAGAAGCTAATGCGCAAGGAACACAAGAGTAAAAAGGGAGGGCTTACTGCTGCTGGTCGAGCCTATTTCAAGCGAAAGACGGGAGCTAACCTTAAGGCCCCTGTTACTGAAAAAAAACCCAAAGGTAAAAGAGCTGCACGTAGACGCAGTTTTTGTGCTAGAATGTCAGGTGTAAAGGGTCCAATGAAGGATTCCAAGGGTAGACCAACAAGGAAAGCTCTTGCCCTTCGCAGATGGAAATGTTAAATTTAAATTATGAGAAAACTAATCGCAAGTAAACTTTTAGGTGCTGCAAAAAAAGTAGCTAAAAAAATAGATAAAAAGGTCGTTGATTCTTTAGCTGCACGCGCTAACAAGAAAGCAGGAGTAGCTGGAACTACTGCCAAGAGAAGCGCTGCTGCACGCAAGGGCAATAAGGCAGCGCAGGCTCAAGTAAAAAAGGCATCCAAGCTTTTCCCGAAGAACAAACAGGCCAGGGCGAACGCCGTAAAAAAAGCTAAAGCAAGGGCTGGCGCTTCCGCGGCAAGACTAAAAAGGAGAGAAGCTGCAAGAAAAGCAGGTCTAGCCAATCAAAGAAGCGCCAAGAAAACCGCCAAAACAATCTACAAGGGCACTGCAGCTGGAGCTGGAGCAACTGCGGTTGGCGGAGGTGCTGCTGCTGTAGGTGTTGGTTCTAAGCCAAAAACTCCAACAAAACCAAAAACCCCAGCAAAACCTAAAGCAAAGGGAAAAGCATTCAATGTTGCAGGTTTAAGATCGGCTTATAACAAAGCTAAAACTCCGTCCGCCCCTGAACCCAAAGCACCCCTCGGTCCCAAGAACAAAACGAACGCCAAGAAAAAGCCAGTTAAAAAGGCAGTAAAAATGGCTAATGTTAAGACTGCAAAAAGCAGGACAGGGGTTTCTGGTAAAACTCAAGTCCCAGTGGGTTCCTCTGTTATTCGTAATCGCGACGGAAGCATTAAAAAAATTAACAAGCCAACTGCTAATAAAAAGCAAAGCAAGTTCAAGAAAGGAAAAAAAGTAAAATGAACCCAAAGAAAAAATTAGTTCAAAATGTAGTGGAGCGCGGCGTTAAAGGCATCCAGAAGATGATGAAACCTCGTCGGACTCCTGGACAGGTTCGCAGGGAAGAAGTCGGTAGAATCACTGGCATGAAACCTCAAAGCCCACTAGAAAGAATGAATGACTCCGCAAGGAAAGCATTCGCTAGACAAAACCTGAAGTAATGAAAAAGAAAATTGTAAAAAATATCGTTACTGAAGTTTTTGGAGAAAAGCTTAAGGATCCTAAATTCAAAGGACAATTGCCCGATCAAGAAACCCTAAGAAAAATTGCTAAGGATTATTTCAAAAGAAAAATTGTAGGTAAGGATTAATGAAAAAGAAGGTTTTTCTTGGTGCCATAGACATGCTGACGGAAGGAGCCGCCAAAACTAAACCAAAGTTGTCGGGGGTTTCTTCGGGGGCAGGCAAAGGTAAAACCAAACAATTAGAGTTCGACTACAAGGAAGAAGAAAAACTTCTCCTGGGCTCGCAGGGTAAAAAGGCAAGTGACAAGGATACGGATCAATTGCTGAAAGAAATTTTAGAGTTCGCAGAAGGTAAAAAACTCGGAGGTAAAACCGTATCTCCTGAAGCTGAAGGGGCCTATAGAGGTTTTTTTAATAGAACCATGCGAGAGCCCTAAAAATTTTAATTATACATAACAATGCCTAGTACAACTGTAACTTTTAATTTAAAAACGGCTGGATTTGACGTATACGCTAACCAGACGTTAAGCTTTAAACTGCTTCAAGTAGGTGCTGACAAGAGCCCTACTGCCACCGTTATACTGCCTGGTATCGTAACAGCAACAAGTGCTGCAGATGGAACGGGAAGTGCTTCTTTATTTACGACTGGTAGCTCAGACATCGAAAGTACATTTGAAGTTATTTTTCCGAACAGAGAAAAAGGTCTGTTTCAAATACCAGCTACCTCTGCGGGTGGGTCGATAGATTTATCTGACCTGTTAGTGGACCACGTTCCTGGTGGTTCTGCTGCTCCACAAAATTCTGTCTATGATGCGGCAGTAGCTTTCTCTATTCAAAGAGCTAATCATACTGGCAACCTAACCTTAGACAGCTTGCCCAATGGTTCAATCACGGGAACATTAGCTGTAGCAAATGGTGGGACAGATGCTTCTACTCCTTCGGCAGCTAGAACAAGCCTAGGATTGGGAACTATAGCTACTCAAGCATCTAACTCAGTTGACATTGATGGTGGGGCTATTGATGGAGCCGTGATTGGTGCTAACGCCGCAGCCGCTGGAACATTTTCTTCTTTGACATCTAGCAGTGCTAACATCACTACACTAACAGCAAGCACGGCTAATTTAACTGATGCAACCGACAAGCGGTTAATGACGGACGCTCAAGAAACAAAGCTGGATGCAATAGATTCAGTTGCGTCAAGTAACTTTGTGCCACGTAGTATTACTTTTACTGACACATCTGCGTTTCTTAGCTTGGCTGATAATGCTGCATTAGATGTTGATGCAGGAGACTTTAGTTTATCTTTTTGGGCTAGACTAGATGCTAATGATGCTCAACCTGTTTTGCAAAAAAATGGTACTGCTGGTTATGGTGTATTTTTTGATGCAGGTATATTAAAATTAATTTTAAATACAAGTGGTTCTAGTACTTTTAACTTAGCAACTGGTCTTGCCGACAGTAAATGGCATTGCTACGTGGTTACTGTTGACAGAGATGGCAATGCGGTAGCTTACGTTGACAATGTAGCCCAAACAGGAGTAGATGTTTCTAGTAAGGCTGGAGACTTAAGCAACGCATCTGATTTTCTAATTGGTAAAGTAGGTTCGGACGCAGGTGATGGTATTGCTCTAGGTAATTACATTGCCTTGCACAAAGCTGTTCTTACTGCTTCTCAAGCAGCTCAGATCTTTTTCTCAGCGGATGCAGCTTTAACTGCTGTAGCACCCACCTTGATGGTAGACCTTCGTAAGGCAACTAATACCTTTACCGATGTTGGCACTAATGGGCTTCCTGTTACTACTAATGGAACAATTATATTTAATGAATCCAGAATAGTTCAACAAAGTACAACTGGTACAACAACTGGGACTACTGGGGGGTCAGGAACTGCTCTTCACATAAACGCTACAATTACGGGAGGCGTAGGTAGCACAGCGTATACAGTAGGTGACATTGTCAAGGCACTTAAAGCTCAAGGTTTACTGGCTCAATAATGGCAATCTCTCACAGAACTAACAGGCTGAAGCTAATCGGAACTCCAGCCGTTGAGCAGTTACAAAATGGTCGGTATCAACTGACCGTTAACTGCAGCACTATGAACAGTCGTGAGGACTGGTACAGTTCTAACAAGGCTCGCATATTCCCTGACTTTGGATCGTTGGAATCCGCAGAGATGTCCATTGATGGACTAGCTCCACGCAAAGGAGAAGCCTACACAGATATGCGCCTTGTGTCTGTTGAGTCCCTTACTCAGGGCGATCAATACATTGTTACGCTCGTGTATCAAACCCTAGGGGCTACCTTTGTCCAGGTAAAGGACGACACCATTGACCTGGAGTTGAACGGCCTTAGAAGGGTAACAAGAACTAGCATTGCCCAGGCTGGAACAGATATTCCCGATGACGACAAAGACGTTGGGGTTGATTACATTGACCACCAGATTGATGCAGAAACAGCCGTTCGTTGTTTCTTATCGTCCTATCAAGTTGACGACACTGATAGTTACAGAGAGTTTGAACGAACTTACATACAGGCAGGAACATTAAGCGTCGCTACTAAAAACTTATCCGAAGGTGTAAAGCAGGTAACAACAGTATTCCTTGTAACAGAGGGGACTACGGTTGGTCCCGTAACTGCACGTAGCACTGATAACTTTCAAGGTCTAAAGACTATTACTGTTACAACAATGCAGGACAAAAACGGTAATCCGTTAGGAACGGCTGGCACTACACCCGTTCACAGCTTTGAAGTATTTTCTAATTTTACTTATCCTGGTTTATTTATACCCTCAGGTACTGTATCTGGACAAATTGGAAATCTTCAGATTGAACTTACAAAAGCTCCTGCTCAATCAAAGGTCAGATCTACAGTCTATGTATTTTTTACAAAAACTAGCACCATTGAATCCACTGACTACAAGTATGACTCCGCAGTTGGGTTGTGGTCACCAAATGATTGGGGAGCAGTATCGGTAACTGCTGCAGGCGGTACAGGGGTGTTCAATGACTCGAAAGCCCTTAGAGGATACAGAACAGACGTTAGCACTTTTACTAGGCTTATACCCGCCTCATTTGGTAATTTTGCTCAGTTTCTTTTCCAAGGAAGTCTAAAAATAACGGCTACGCCTTCTATTCGTTTTACTGCAACTATAAACAAGGGTCCTCGTGATCCAGTGGGGTCAAAGTGGGTTCTGGACGTAAAAATAGCAACAGCTTTTGATGACGTAGATGGAGAGACTTATTACAAAAAGACAATCATCGTTACAGAATCTATACCTGCACAAGAAAGTTCAGTTGGAGGACCATACGATTAATGGCATACGAAAACAAGCCAAAAGTAATCCGTGACAAAGATAAGGATCGCTCAGAAGAAGAGCGCACATCACTTGATAGACAAAGGGCTACAAGAGCACGTCGTGCCGAAGAGAAGCGAGTTAAGGACTTAAGGAAGGAAGCACTCGCCCAAGCAAGTGGCACGAAGGAAAGAAGAGAAGTTAAGGGTGCTGACGAAGGAGAACTCCTTGCGATGCTAGGAAAGCAATCCCAAGAAGGCAACATCTACGACGTAGAGACGGGTGACTACGACCCTGCTTTTAACAAAGAAGGAACAGATGAAACTATATCCAACGATGGGATTGACCAGTTTGGAACAGACGAGGAAGAGGATGAAGGAGGTTCGTTTGATGCAATTATATGCGTAAATGGAGTACCGTTTAATGCTACTATAAACGGATCAATAGGTTCCGAAATAACAGATTAATGCCAACCGCAACTTCATTTACAGCATTAGGAAAGGGCAATGGTTTTAGTAGTTGTCTAGAGGAGTTAGAGATTTCTGACAATCAAATTCTCTTGAATCCTCCAAGTTTAGCTGAAACAATGCAAGCATACTGGAATTTTGATAGCGCAACTTTTGGAGGTGCAACTTTTAATCCCGACAATGAGCCTAAAGATTTAATATGTAACGAAAGTCTTAATGTTGGTTCTGCTTCCGATGGTGATAGTCGTCCAGGATATCCTGGAGAATTTATTGTAACAAATTCGTTGCCAAAAATTTTTTTTAAAGATGGTGTAAAGTATTACAAACACGGAATTAGGATGAGTTTTTCTGCTGAAACTTATAAAGCATTATCTGGCGGTGCAGAGGTAAGTTCAATAAACGTTCAGTATTTATCGTCATTATACAGTGATCTAAGCGATCAAAATCAGGCTTATACTTGCGTAACAGAGATGTTTGGTCCTCCAGGCGAACAGTTTCCAATTGGAAAATCTTCCAGTGAATTTAATCAAAGTGCTAGTGCCGTAACAATATCAGGCATTCCTTTTATTAAAGTAGTAACTAAATCTCGTGGTGGGGTTAATTATGTAGCCAATGCCAACGACCCACTTCCACCTTGTCCATCGCCAAGCTATCCTGCTGAACCTGGCACTCCAACATTAAATTTACACACTTACTAACCCTTTATGATATAATACAGCCATGCAAGCACCACAACTTTTAGGCAGACCAGAGGATTTAATTAAATATGGCACATCGGCGGAGCAAAGCGACTCCCCTTTGTTGGGGGAGCTCGCGAAGAACGTGACCGCTGAAAATACCTCCGAAGCTATTGCCGACGCTACTCCCAGCGCTGCATTTGCAAAACTTATTCAAGAAAGTCCAAAATTAAAAGGAGCGCAGGGAAAGATTCCAAGCCTTATTAGAACGGCGCTTCCATTTGCTTCTTACTCTAGTGCGGGAGGTAAGTTTATTTTACCAGCTCTTGCATTCGGCGGTGGATACGCTACGGGAACAGCAATAGATGACGGTAGTCAATATGTACCAGGAATGGACGGAGAGAAGTTCAGCACTAAACTTGCTAGAGGTATGGCTCCTGAGGTTTTTGAGAATGCAGATATCAACAGTCAACCTGCGTTCAATGCCCCTACACTTCAGGATCTAGCGAACCAAAGGGCGCAGAATTCAACGTCAGAGGACGATAAGGTGGATTCCTTGCAGAATGCCCTGAAGGGCGTACCTGCTGGACCTCAAGTTTCCCCTGGTGCCCTTCCTACTCCTCAAGAGGCTGGTCAGGGATTAATGAATGCAGCCAAGGAATTCTACCCGAATGCCTCTTTTGAACCTGCAGCACCCGCATTGCCAGATCCAGCCAGAACTGGATTATCTACAGAACAAATGCAAGGTCTATCTCCTGATGCCTTGCAAGCAATACGAACCCCTTCAATACCAGAATCCGTTACTTCTTCAGAAGTACCAGAAGGACTGGGACCTTTACGCCCCGTTAATCCTCAGACGGGGGAGATCCTTTCTCCCGAGGTCATAGCTGCAGGTGGAAACGCTGGATTAACATTCCCAAGTCAAGTAGCTCTACCGCAGGTACAAGCACCTGTTAGCGCTCCTCCCATGAGCGTAGAAGAAACGCAAGCAAGATTGCGGGAGCGATTCGGTGCACCTACTCTAAATCAAATACAAGGGCTTGCAGAAGGTCAAGGTAGAGGTGCTGCAGTTGACGCACAAGGACGCATGATTACCCCTAGCGCACAGCCCCCCGCGGATAGTGCTGTTCCTCCTGCTGGTGCACAACCCTCAACTGGACCTGTAAAAGTTCCCGATGAAATAATGTCCCAAGTAGCTAGACCTTCGGGGCAGACAGCGGAGTTTAGGGACGGAAACAGAGACGGAATAGAAGACAGAGAACAAGGTATATTTAGACCAGGTGAACTTATAGGATACGATGCTCAAGGAAATGAAGTAAGATCACCAGGAACACAACAACCTGTTAATCGAATCCCTGCTAGCTCACAGACTCCCGTTGATGCCTTGTCATCCTTTGAACAAGACAGCCTATCTAGACAACAAAGGATTGGAGGCACAGGAAGTTTCGCTGGTGACAGCGAGGCAAGGGATGCTAAGGTTAGAGAAATGGACAGGCGACCAGGCGAAAGCCAAGCAGGCAGAGACACTCGTCTAGCAAATGAAAAAGTAACCAGGAGCGCTTCAGCTGAAGGTAGAGCTTACACTGATTCTGAGCTTCGCCGAGCGTTCGGGGAAGACTACCAGGAGGCTATAATAAAAGACAGGAATGGAATCAATCCGTTCACGGACAAGACCTACGCGGACGAAGAACTAGAGCGCCAGAATCTAATAGAAGATACTGAAGCTAGGAAGCGTTCGAACGTTGATGACCCCCCAGAGAGCCCCACTAAAGCAATTGAGGACGCAAGAGCAAAAGCTGAAGCAATGGCTGCAGCAAGTGGTCTAAGTCCAGGTGATCCAGATTACGAAGATTTCATACTTGATAGCATAGAAACGATGACTGGTATTCCTAGATACAGGAAACCTCCCCCTAAGTACGCCGATGATGCTGCGGCTGACGCAGCGCATGCAGCTGGAGATCTAAAGGTAGGGGATAGTTTTGTTATGGATGGAGAAATGCGAGTATATGCAGGTCCAGCACCAGAAGAGAGCGTTGAGCGTCGAAGAGGACGTCGCCAGAGAAGATAATACATAATGGCAAGTAGATCATTAACCGCAGAGGAGCGCGAACGACTCGGGTTGCCGCCGCTTCAGGACGATATAACTGTACTTGAGCCAGATATTACAGGTGCGCAGGTCGCAGGATCTGCCGTAACTGAAATCGGCGGAAATATACTGGGCGAAATACTTACGCAGACCCTAGGAAGAAGACTTCCTGCAGGAGCAAAAAAAGAATTATCCAAGTTAGCTGGTAGGTTCGTATCTGGGGCCGCAAGCAGTGCACTCGCGCAAAAGGTAGAGGGCAAGGAGGATCTAAGCATGGGCCGTATGATTGCAGGCGGAGCCGTCAATAATATGCTCACCAAGGTGAAGGCTCCGTTGACAAGCCCAGTAGTAAGAGATGCAGCTAAATCTGCAGTTCTTGCTGGGTCAGAGAGAGCAATCGCAGATGTCATAGACGACGGAGAAGTCAATCCGCTGGATATAGCCATAGCAGCTGGTACTGGTGGTTTGTTGGGCACTGCCGTAGGTAAAGCCCAGTACAAGTTCTCAGATTCTGATAAGGTCGCTACTTTAATTGGAAAGAATGCAAACGAGATTGATGAACTCATAGCGAAGGGAGAAGTAGGCAAGGAGGATCTCAATGAATTACTAGAGGATGCTCTAGGTAGACCTGTATCGCAAAAAGATCTCGACAGGACTTCAGAAAGAATGATCAGGGAGCGCACGGCGCAGGCACTGCAAAGTAGCCAGAACCCAGTCCCTAGAATGATTTCCGACATAAAAAGTTTCATAGCTCCTACTAAGGCGCTGAAGGGAGTGCGTAACTTCCGCGAGGACTACCTTAACTTTGCAGATAAGATACAATCAGCAGAAGCTCTATCGACCAGGCTGCAGAATGCAATCGATAAGACTGTTATGGCGAAGCCGCATCTAGCTGATGACATAAATGATTACCTGGACGGCATGCCTCTCTCGGATGCTTTGCTGGACGAAGGCATAGCTGGCGACCTGCAATCATTCAGGGCTATAGAAACGGAAGCACTTAGTGGATTAGAATCCATCCTGAAGGATTCCGCCGAGCTTGATTTCTTGGACGCAGATTCCAAGGCAGCGGTGCTCAACAGACTAGCAATAGTTTCAAAGAGTCATAGATCCTTTGATACGCAGCAGTACAAAGCCTTCACGAATAAAGAGTTCGTGCAGAATAAAATTCCTGAAGAAGAGGTTCTAGAAGAAGTTATGGGTTCCCTTGTTATGCAAGGGATTGACCCAGAAAAAGCAGCCAAGGAAGCAGCCAAGCACGTAAAGCACATTAAATCTCTGTTCGCGAAAGCAACGGATAAAGGAACTGGACGAAGCAAGCAGGCGGATCTGCTAGTTTCTTTGCCTGGTCGTTTCGAGAAGGTGATAGGTGGGCATGCTCCTGGGCCAAAAGAAAGAGCCTTCCTTGGAGAAGTGGATCAAGCATTTCTAGCTAGCGGACTTAAGGCTCGTTTCAGAATCAGAGAAAGCATAAGGCACCTGGCGAACATGGAGTCCGACGTAAAACTAAAGCAAGGACTAGAAGAAGCTGGCTTGATGAGTACAGTTAAAACTGAGGATAGCATTGAGTTCAGCCCGAAGTACACACAGGGAACTGACGCGCAGGGCAATCAACTCTACATACCCTACGAAGCTGGAAAAGCGATACATAGATTGTACGAGACTGGTTTCAACAGGCAGGCCGCAGATGAAGCGAGTAACATGCTTGCTCAGATTTATGGCATTGGAGTGACTGGTTCTAAGGCGGCTAAGGTTATATTTAATCCTCCTTCTTACGCGGTCAATCTTATAGGTGGTCAAGCGTCCATGCTCAGTAATGGGATTATACCCAACATAGGAAAAAATTATCGCGAAGGTGCAAGTCTAGCCTTCAGAGAGATACATTCTCTGTATAACTCAGGAGCAAAACTCAGCAAGGGAGCAAAGAAAATAAGCGACCCAGCAATAAGAGAACAAATCTCCAATGACCTCGCCGAGATGTACAAGTACGGAATCGGCAATGCTACCATAGCTGCGAATGAAGTTGCTGATGCAATCAACAACGGGCGGTTAGGAGATATCGCAAGGGGACTAACTGCAGGCGCTGGTAAACTTTATAGTATTACGGATACCGCAACTAGATTCACGATCTGGAAGCACAACCAAAAGAGATTAACTGACATATTAAATGCAGGTGATTCTCTTGCCGTTAACAGGGATCAGATAAAAAGGATAGCAGCTGAAATAACCAACGACACCTACCAGAACTACGCCAGAACCTGGTCCCTGGGCAGGAAGTTATCCAGGGCTGGTATACTACCTCCGTTCGTTACCTTCACTCTAGAACTTGCTCGGAACACGGGAAATCAAATTACCTATGCATTAAGGATGATCGACGGCGATGCCTTCGCGAAGAAGTTCGGCGTTGAGTTGAACGAAACATCCAAGCAGCTTTTAAGAAAAGAAGGATTCAAGCGATTGATGTATCTTGCGGGAACTATGTCTTTGGCATATGGGGCTTCTTCTTTGGTTGGGGATGCTATCGGAAAAATGTCTGGAGGCGCGGGCGACAGAGTGGACCCCAGGGACATGGAGAGCTTCAGGTTCTTTTCACCTAGTTACATGCGCAATCAAGATATCGTTGCCACCTACAACCCAAAAACCAAAACAGGAACTTCGGCAGCAACAAGTTATCTGTTTCCGCATACTATGTTCACTGGACTGTTGAAGTCCGCCATAGCTCAAGCTCAGAACCCTTTCATTGAGGCAGATGCCGAAAAGAACGTGCAGAGTGCACTGGGCGCAGTTGTGGACAATCTTGTAGGTGAAGGTACTTTCATTGGTCAGAACCTGTACAGGGCCCTGGACAATCGGGACGTGTACGGAAAGGTCATAACCGACAAGGAGGGAGCCGCTAAATTTGGAGCACTTCTTAAGGAGTTCGCCTTCGAAACATTCAAGCCTGGATTTGTTAATGAAGGGTCAAAGCTATTCAAGGCTTACAATGGGCTCGGGGATTACTCAATGGAGGAAATTCTTATGCGTCAGATGGGAGCTAGGTTGACCAAGGTTGACTTCAACCAAATGGCGAAGTTCAGGGTGCAGGAGTTCGTGCAGGGTTACTCAAACGCCAGGGGATCCTACACCACTGACGCTAAATACAAAGCTGATCAATTAAGCCCAGAGCAATTGGAGCAATCCTACAGACGGGCCGTAGAACAGGCCGAGGTGTCCTACGACAGAATCTCGGAATCATTTGAACGCCTGAAGGCATTCGGTTACAACGAAGAAGAGCGCATCAATCTCCTGCGCGAAGCTGGAGTGCGCAGCTCAGATATCTTCCGTATTGTTCGGGGTATGGACTTTGAGCCATTCCAACGCGGAGTGCAAAAGACCCTTGGAGAGCAGTACACAGAAATCGCCGAAGGTAAGAACAGGAGAGAAACTCTATCAGAGATACGTGCATTACGTGCAGGAGACCCTCAAAGCAAGTTCCTGGCAGCATCCCTGGAAAAGGAGCACAATCGCCGTATAAACGACGAGAAGCGCGGCAGAACGCCTCAGGACAAGCTCCTGATGAACATGAGCATACTGGAGCGCGTACGCGTCCTGAAGAGCATGGGAGCGCACAGAAACAGGGCTCTGTTCCACGAGATGAAGCGCAAGGGCGTTATCAATAAAGAAGTCGGCAAGCTCCTACGCAGTGCATAAAAAAGCCCCCACCGACAAAATTGTTAAAAGTCGATGGAGGCTCCGTGAGGCTTAAACAAGGTGAATAAAACCTCGTCCTCGGTTACCCTCGGACTTACCTCACTCCCTGATAGGGCTATATTACACTATGACAGTAAACAATAAAAAGACTACTAGTCTTTATTATTACAATCTTTATTTAAAAGACTCTTTGCGTAGTCTGTCAACCCAAAGGGTTTTCTTTTTGAGTTTTTATTTACGAGACTTTTAGCGTAGTCGGTTAATTCTATTTCGTCGTGCTCTACGCAGGCGTGCGCTTGCTTGATTTCGTTCATTGTTACTTTTTCGAAGTATTTTAGACAACTTCGTATTGTTTGTGGATTCATTTTAATTAGCTTTTGATGGATTAATATTTCTGGGCATCGCAAAAAAAGGCGAGGAGGAAAAATCCTCCCCGCCCGAATCGATGCTTTAGAATGGATCGGACTCGCTCTTCGGCGAACTTTCCTCTTCCTTCTTGGTGACCTTCCACTTGATGTATTTACCAGCTTTGTCACTCTCGTTGAACCAACCTGACATGCGGTACTCAACGCCTTCTACGTCAAGTTTGCCTGTCATATCTGGTTGTGATTCCTTCTGTTTATAGGTGTTTTTGAAGGATGCACCTGTGTTTGTGTTATCGTATTGCATATTTATTTATTGGTTGAAAAGATCTTCTACTTTCTTTTGTTCTGGTTTATTTGGAGATTTAACTCCGTGCGTATTGGTAGCATCTGCATCTTTGGTATCGTCGATTGCAAATAACCCATTGAGGGCGTACTTACGAGCGTATGATGATGCCGAGCCAGTTATCTGGGCCTGGTCCATGCCCTTCTTTGTGTCGGCGTGCTCTGCTGGTCCTTTTGAGACTAGAGTGTCCGAACTATCATTATCGTAAAGAGTTGCTGTTGCTTCAACGAACAACTTGGAACCCTTCTCGACGATCTCGTCAGAGATAATTAAACAACAACTCCACTCTGCAAGTAATGGTTTTAATGCAGTTAGGATGTCTTCACAGGAGCGATACTTGTACCCTCCGAACTTATTGGTTTGCCCTTTCGGAGCGATCAAGGAACTTTGTATTCCTTGTAGTTTTTGTCTTATGTTATGACTCATATTTATTTTCGGTTATCTTTTTTCTGAAGAGTTTGGTTCTTTCCTTGCTGTTCAGATCTGTAATATCTGACTTGTGAAAACCAAGGTCAAGCAAAATTTTCTCTTGTTGTTGCATTTTTTTTACTGCGAACTTTTTACTGAGTTGAGTAGCTCCGTAAGGATGCAATAGATCAAGATCCTCTCTCTCCAGGTAATCCGCCATCCTGCGCAGAGCTTCGGGTAATTCTATTGCGCTACTCTTCTGCACGTATCTTTTCCATGCGTTCTCTATCTTCCCTAGCAGGACATTGCTTTGCCTATGCAGGACTCCTCTTACCCTCCCTGTATCGTGCGAGTGATCCACTACGCAATCTTCCATGTCGGCAGAAGTAATAGGGCACTCGTTGGTGCAATTAGTACTTCTCCAATCCCTTAGGTCGCTCTGCTTTATATATTTCATTGTACTCCTATGTCGTTGAGAGATTCTGGTAGGGCCTCTTCGTCGATTTTATCTTTTGTTTCGTACAGGCACATAGCGTTCCAAAGAACGGCAGATAGATGATCTTCTTCCTGATCTCCGTCCATGAAGTCCCACAAGTGCCTATAAATACTATCAATGTATCTGGACAGGGGAATGCCTTTCTCCCAGTTACCGCGTCCGTACTTCTGCGCGCCCTCTTCGAACCTACGAGAAACTGCCCTGAGTGCCGACATAGGCATTTGACTGGGCAGTCCCTTGTTCTGCATTGCATCGCGCACAGCACCAGTTGTGAAGTGCGACATTTCACCAGAGCTAGGAAGAGACATTTTCTGCATCCTCCATAGCAACTAGTTCCTTGAGCTTGCGCTTCTCGTTGGATAGATCCTTGCGCTGTTCAAGCATGCGCTCTATTTTATAAGTAAGGACTCGGCTCTCGGCACGTATCATGTCGATCCTCGTTTGTATTCTTTCTTTATCGTTCGCTCGCATTATTCCCTTTCCTCCGCGTTAGACAAGATTCTGTGCTGAAGCATGTCAATTTTTTTCTTAAGATTGTCTATATCTTTGTTCAGTACTTCGTTCTGCTTTGTAAGAGCCTCGCACGATTGCGTCATCGCTTGCAGTCCCCTGCTAAGAACTTCCTCTGAGTTAACCTTGAATAAGGATTGTTTTTTATCTTCTGGCATTTGTTATATTATATTTGATTGTACTTTTTTCCAGTACTTCTTTGTTGTTTCTTTCTTGTATCCGTTGGGTCCACCATTGTGCACCCTGGATAAATCTTCTGCAGTTGGCTGTCTACCTAGGCGCTCCTCGGTGCAGTAGTGCAACATATAAATTGTGAACATGTCAATTGAATGCTTCCGATTGAAGGCATCCTTGTGCGAGTATCGATCCTCCTGCAGTATTCTATTTACGTCCTGCACGTAGG
>Ga0208645_1001301_pt1 | contig 22235 bp, 29 predicted proteins | sample VirMetDEL_Sep_01_FD_184519 | JGI IMG/M metagenome (GOLD analysis project Ga0208645, IMG submission 184519) | Aqueous microbial communities from the Delaware River and Bay under freshwater to marine salinity gradient to study organic matter... | ecosystem: Environmental > Aquatic > Marine >... | reverse complement strand
TAACTCCAATAAAGTCTGATTTACCTTCTACAGCATCTTTAACTACTACTGACATAATTCTACCTGTAGTATCATCTATGACAACAAATCCTTTATCATTTTCAATTTCTAATCTCATTATTTTTTATTTTTACTCCCTTTAGATTGCTAATCTATGGGTAATTCTTTTAAATTCCTTACAATAATTATAGTAATCTAATAAATCCATATTCCATTCGCAAAGCTCATCTATAAGCTCTTGACGAGTTATTAGAAAACAGGAGGTGAAAGCATCATATAATGCTTCCAATCTAGCATTTTCTTCCTTTTCATAATCCTCCATCAGGCGCTTATAACGAGCAAGGTCAACAGATAATATATCTAATTGATCTGAATGATTATGAATATTGAGGTTAACCTTATCTTTAGCATTATGTAATGCTAGTTGGGCTTGCATAAAATATGATGATTCATTGAAGTCACCATTTTCAATTCGTGCTTTTAAAGTCGCGCGTTTACCCAACGGCTTAATTCCGTCCGTATGACTGCGCCACCACATAAAGCGATTGTAATTTAACGGCTGATACCGCGATAAATTGGCATCAACTACATCGCGATCGTGTCTCAAAACTTCTTCTCTAATAAAACTAAAAGGCATCCTCTGGATTTATAATTGGAATATCTTTATATGGGGGAATATATGAATCTCCATCCTCATCTACAAGTTGTTTTGTAGGGGGTTTTGGGATAAGGTTAGGGGCATTTTGACGTGCCCACCTTATATAGCCTGGGTCTATGAGTTCAACTTCAGCTAGAGTATAACCTTTATATTTTCCAAACCTAAACATCTAATGTATTACCTAATTCAACATTTTCGAATTTAATTTTAGTAGTAGTTTTTCTATCTAAAATATCAAATGAGGATAATCTTAACCCACCCTTAGTGATTGAATCAACAGTCATATAACCTCCAAACATACTTAACTCCTTAACAAAAGTGTGAGAAAAACCATCTTGGGGGTCTTTAGGGACAAACTCAAGAACTTTTTTTCTTCCCCATACATTGAGAACAGTAAATTCAAACTTTTCTGTTGCGTTTTCGAAATGTTTTTTCATGTCCATAACCTATTTTTTAAATTGCTTATACATTCTAATGGCATGAGCCTCATTCAGTGCATTAAAACTATTACCGGTAGACTTACCATTCTTAAAGATCTCAAACCAGGTAAAACCCATATGATCCTGACCACTTCTTTGTTCTGCTGTCAAGAAAAAGCTATTTTCTAATTGCTCATTAAACGCTTTTAAACTTGCTCTTTCTAATGCATTCATTTCTCTTGCCATAACCTTTATTTTTTATTGCGTTCCCGCTTCATTTACCCTGTAAATATACGAAAGGGACCTTGGGGAGCCAAATCCTTCACGGGAGCTTTTTAAGCAAGTGAAATTTCTTCAACTCCAAATTCAAACCCCATTTGTTCTGCTATCCATTTCCACAGATCCACATCGTTAGGGGTGAAAACCGTTTTAACCTTATCTCCTTGAAAATAAATTATGTATTTTGTTGATGGCATATCTCTTTATTTTTGTGTTAAGTAAAAAGGTGTCATTTCAGCCGGGACACAAATTTGAACTCCATCAACCAAAACAATTGCGACGTCCATTCCTGTCAAATCGCAAGTAAAAAATCTAATAACCTTATTCATAACCTTTATTTTAATTGGGCTCTCACCCCATTTACCCTGTAAATATACGAAGGCCCTTTCGGGCCTCCAAATATTTAATGTAATTTCTTTTATTAAAGTGCTCCTTTTTTATAAGCTAAAGTCCACTCAAATTTACTTTCATCAGCACCTACTACTAATGGTTGAACTACTACTGATGTTCCTGAATCTGATTCGGTATTGGCTTGTCCAGCAAATTCAACATAACCTATAGCTCCATCTCTAAAATGACATTCGGAACCATCTATACTAATTAAAGTTCCGTCTAACATTTCAAACTCAGCATTCCAATTACCTTCGCCACCATCAATTTCTAATGCGTGGTCTGAATCTGAACCTTCAATTGAAATAAAATTGTCGAAAGTTCCAAAAAATGCTTGGTCAATATCAAAAGCATCATCTCCTTGTGCCCAAACCAAAGCATTTGTAATAGTAACATTACCACCAAAACACTCAATACCATCATCTAAATTACCTACAACTTCAATATTGTTAATAAAAGTTCCTGATCCAACACCTCCTAATGTTAATCCGTTTAATTCGTTTCCATCACCTAATAATGTTCCTGCATGACGAATAGAAACATATTTGATAATACCTGAATTATCTAATGAGTCTGTACCTCCGTAAAGACCCCATCCTTCATTTACAGGAACACCTTCAATATTAGCAGGAACAGCATCTGCTGAAATAGGGGAGTAACCTAAAACAACAATACCACCCCAAAGACCCATATCAGTTTCATCTAAGTTATCACCTGTATCATAAATTGAGGTAAAGATAATTGGATTTTCTTCAGTTCCCATAGCCTCAATTTTACCACCTTGAGCAATAATTAAAGCTGTTGAAAGAGAACCTTGCCCATCTCTTGCTTTAATTAAAGTTCCTGCTTGAATAGTAAGTGTAGCACCTTCTTCTACTACTACTTTACCTGCCATTTCATAAATAGTATCAGCATACCAAGTTACATCTTCTGTAATTAATCCAGATACTACATTTTCTGGGGTTGTTGGTTCTGTAGGGGTTGGTTTACAAGAAACCATTAAACATAAAGCTGTTAGAGTTAAAACAATTTTTTTCATTACTTATTTAATTTAAATTTCTATTATAGATACGAAAAGTAATGTGAGAATCACATATGACGTTTTTACCTTTGTATGACGTTAAAATTACTCAACAATATTTATTACCATGAAACACATTATTATTACATTAATATTACTAATAGGATTAAATCTAAATGCTCAGGAAAAAAAAGCATACCAACTTGAAGATGGTTCTATAAAAATAGAACAATTCTATCCTAACGGACAATTACAACAAATCAGTTTTTATTTAGAAGGTAAGGCATTTGGGACTTGGTTAAAATACGATCAACAGGGGAATTTAATTTCTAAAGCGAAAATAGAAAATGGAAGACCTGTTAAGCTCTTCCATTATAAGGATGGTATTACTACCATTATTGATCGTAAAAAGAATTCAGTTACTAGAATTAAACCTTAGGATTACCCATTAGTATTTTAGTAAATACTTTACCTCCAATTTCTCTTTGATAAGAACCATCATCGTTTAATTCGATATCTTTACCTTTTAATACTTTACGGATAATTTCTTCATCTGTAATGATTGGGGCTCCTTTTGCTTGTAAAATGTCCTTTAATTTACCTGATACTTCTACAAAATAGCCTGGTTGTTTCAAGAGTAAAACTGTAATATTGATAGCTGCTCTTTTAGCTTCTTTAGAACCGTCATGACCCATACCTACTGATTTGTTTCCTTGGGGTTTCTTTTTAGAGACTTTTAAAGCATCCCATTCAGGATCATCATCTAGATCAATAACCATATAATCGGCATCACCTTCACTTCCTATTACATCATCAGCTGATTTATAGTTAGGATGACCTCCAATTGGTTTATATGCTGTATCTATGAGGTCAAATAGTTGTTGGGCAAACTCTGATTTTTCATCTTGGGTAAGAGGTACCCAAACATTTTTATCAAACCCCTCAACCTCATTAAAAAGTCTACCTTCAGCTAAATATTTTTTTAGATCAAAGTTGTCCATTATGGTTTATAATTGTCTAATTAACTCTTCTACTTCTCCGTAAGTTTCATCGTCAACTGGGTCTTGAGAACCTGCTCTTACGTTTTTATATTTAGACAAAGCTCCAATAAGGTTTTTAAAAGCTTTATCAGATGCACTTTCATTTAATCTACTTTCAGCTAAATATTTTCTTAAATCGAAGTTTTCCATAAAGATTATCTTGATTTATACTGTCTCGATGTCCAAAGTATTGTTGCTATTTCATCTCTAAATTCTTGAGCAGTTAATCGCTCATTATCAAAATCGTCAAGTGTATTCCTTAAATCTAGGAGGAGTAATTTTACATCATATGAAGTATCTTTACCTGCTGTTTCTACATCCATTTGTTCTTCATTTAACTTACCTTCAGCTAAATATTTTTTTAAATCAAAGCTCATTTTTATAATTGTTAATTGTGTCAATAAATATGTTGAGAGGTGTTTGATGCGCCATTTCCTCAAAAACTACTTCATAATAACGATTATTTTCAAACATTATTTGAGCCATATAAGGAGGAATAACTTCATCATTTTTACCTAATACAACTATTTTTTTCTGTTGAAGATCAGCTTGCTCACCCTCAATTAAAGGTTCAATAGTAGGCTCAAAACTACGATTATGAACTGCTGGGTTAAATAAAATAGCAGAAATACCATATTTTTGAGCTAAAATATCAGCAACATAACCACCCATACTACTACCAATAATAAGATCGGGTTGGAATTGACGCATTACAAAATCTACCCAATTTTGAAGCATTGGATCCTTATAATCCATTTCAGGAGCGTAAACACAAAACTCTTTTGTTAAAAAATCAACTTTAGGACCGCCTTGCTTACTTTCAAGACCATGTAAATATAAAACCTTTTTCATTAGAATGGCAATTCGTCTTCCGTTTCTTCGTTGAATATACGAATTTCTTCTCCGTCTTCCAACAACTCAACAATAATTTCTTCAAGGATTTGCTGCTGCTCTTCCCACTGATCTGCTTGAATCTCTATGTCCATAACCTTTTTTCTCATTAACACGTGAATATACGAAGACCCTTCCAGGTCTCCAAATATTTAATATGTTATTGTCAAATCTTCGTCGTTATCTTTATTCTTTAATGAATTTAATTTTTCATTTATTTCTTGTAAATTACGAGATTTCCATCTAGAATCTTTATTTGAACGTTTTACCTCATCATGTTGATTTTGTAATTCTTTAATTTGTAGATTTTTATATTCTTGGTATTTTTTTTCTAAAAATCTTTTATGATCAGGAGAAAGATAAACCCAAGCATCTCTTAATTCTTCCATTTTATTCCAATCAATACCTTCTTCCCACTGTTTATAGATAGCATCTAATTTTTCAATAGGGTATTCTTTAGGTGGGGTAGGTTGGTTAAAATCAAATTCTAATTGTATATCTTCTTCTTTTTGTTCTTTGTACCTTTTAGCTGCTTCTTTTAATTCTTCGTTCGGTGGATCTTCATCTTCATCAGGAAGTGCATCGTCAACATTAAACTGCTCATTAAAGTCTTGCATCTCTTCTTCAGTCCAATAACCATTATCTTCAGTAGTATCTACAACTACTTTTTCACCATAAATGTTATCTCTAGTTTTTAGACGTAGTTTTTCAAATGAAAAGTTAGCAGCAATTACAAGAGCAATAGCTAAAGGATCAAATACAAAGATAATAGTTAATAAAAGGTAGTTTATAATACGATCCATTGGGATACCAGTTAATCCTGAAAGATACTTAAGTGGTCCCAATTCCCCTGCTAAATCTGTCCCAGTTTGAATTTCAACTATTTTAGTCTCATAAACGAATAATTGTTCGTTTAATTCATCTACTTTAAAATTAATTTCAGTTTGACGAACAATAGCTTGGTCTAATTGTTTTTCTAGAGCTCTACGGGTTGAACTAGAAGTTGTAGTTATAATTTGACCAGTTTCCTTGTCTTTATACTGAATAACGTTGTTAGATAAACCTGCTCTTAATTCTGATATAGCCCCGTTAATGGTGCTTTTTTCCGCATTATATACCGTTAACTGGTCTCTAACATTATCTCGTTTAGTTTCTACTAAAGCAATTTGAGCATCAATATTACCAGCCTTATTAGCTGTCTCTTGATATGCTGCTGATAGGAAACCATAAATACCCATACTGGTGATTAGTACTAATACAACAGCTGCTATTGTAAGATAATACTTTAATAAACGAGGGATAGTTTTTCTATATTGATATAAAAGAGAGGCAATTACTAATTTAGCAACTTCTAGTGAAGTAGCCATAATAATAACTGCTAAAGTAGCCCCAGCAAAAAGTTTGCTAAGACCACTAACTGAATAGAAAGCGGCCGAAGCAGAAACTGACAGGGCAGAGGTTGCGATTAGAAAGGGGAATACTCTTTCTTGTATTTTATCCCACATAAGGCTTTATTTTCTAGAGCCCTTATGATTGTCTATGCGGTCTAAAATTTTATTTAATTCTTCTGCTTTAATAAATCCTGCCATAGACGCATTTTTAAGGGCGCTAATTAATTGTAGTACTATGAAAGGTATAATGATTGCTTCACTAAGCCAACCTGCTCCTACAAATCCTTTTTCTACCATTAAGATAACAGTTAAAAATAGTATCCAACCTATTGCACGTTGTAGTACTCTTACAGCTTTACGAGTTTGGAATCCTTCTCTTTTAATACCAGCTGCTATACCAAAAAAGCCATCAATAAATACTACAGCAACTAAGCCGAGGTATTGTTCTGCATTACCCATAGTAATGTCTAAAAAGTAGGAACATAAAAAAGATAATGTCACAATAGGTACAGTTAAAAATGTTATAGTACTGAATTTCATTATACTATATCGTTAGAGTTAATTAATGTGTATGTGAATGAATTTCCCCATACTTTAGCTGCTTTATTAACAACATTCATAAATAACTCAAAATCATCATTAGCTGCAATTACTTGACACCCTGCTGACCATTTATCTACTTGAACTGATTTGCCACCTTCTCTAGAGGTAGCTCTGTGAATATTAATACCGTAAATACCTTCGTGAACATTTTCTTCGATAAAGTCATATACACCATCTTTATCGTTATCTCTATATACTTTTAAAGGTTTCTTTTGTCTTAAAGCTTCGTATTTTCCTTGATGTAAACCAATCATGTGAGAACCTCTATATTGGCCTTCTTTTAAGATTGCAACACCTTCTTTTCTCATAATGTTTTTTTCCCAATGTGAGCCTGGGTCGGTGGTTGCATTAAAACAATGGAAATTCCATTCTCCGTTTTCATCTTTATAAGAAATAGTAACACAATCATCAAATCGATTAGTTACTTTACCTTCAGTTTCAGCGTTTCTAACTCCTACAATATTAACATCATAGTTGTTTCCTGTAAACCATTTATATCCTTTTGCTTTAACTGCTGCTTCGATTTGCTCTCTTGTATAACACATAATTATTCTCCTTTTTTAGCAAATTTTTCTAGTCCAGCAATACCTAAACTACCTAAAGTAATAATTACAAATGAGTTGTAAATAAATTCTTGGATTACTAAATCTTTTCCAAAGAAGCCAGTAACGATGTCTGCAGTAGCAAAGATTACCATTACTGCAAATGATAGAAATCCTATTACATTTTTTTCGTTAACATCATTTTGGTCTTTAAAGATATCTTTAAACGCCATAATTTTATTTTTTATAAATTTTAACATGGCAAAACTATTTGATAATAAATATTAATCTTTTTCTTTAGATATAAAACCTAAGACACTATCTTTTCTTTTTTGTTTGAGCGCCTTATCATTATCCCTGTACAGTACAAATGCAAACACTGTAAGTATTATCATAATAGCAAAAAAAGTAGGTACCATATAATATTGAGCAGTAGTCGCAAAAGTCACATCTTGCTTATCTTCCTGTATACATATTAAAAAGAGCGCTAATGTGCGCTCTTCTTAACTTAAAATAAATATTGTAATAAAATTATTTACTTTTTTAATAGTTTTTGTACCCATGATTTTGCAATATCCCAATTGCGTGTAGCGAATACACCAAAAGCAAATCCTGCATAAATTTTATAGCCAAAAGCCCATAAAATAAGACCTGCGATAAGGCCTAAAACACCTTCTACTCCATTGGCTACAATCCAATCTTTAACAATTATAAAGATTTTTTTAATAAAGTCTAATACTTTTTTCATAATTAAATGTTTTAAAATTACGTTAATAAATATTATTATCCATCACAAGATAAACAATCTTCAGTAGTACGAGAACCTAAGTCACCTTTAATTACTGAATCTGTACGAAGATAATATAGAGTTTTAACACCTAATTTCCAAGCTTCCATATGAACCTGATTAATCCATTTTGGGGAGTCTGTTGGATCAAACGCTAAATTTAATGATTGTGTTTGGTCAATATATTTTTGACGTGTAGCAGCTTGTTGAACTAGAGCTAATTGGTTAATTTCTGGGAATGTCATAAATACTTCCTTTTCATCTTCAGTTAAAATATCATGAGACAAACCCATTACTGAACCATTATCACCCATAATTTGATCCCAAACACGAGTTGTATTGTGTCCTTTTTCAATTAATAATTTTTCCAATTCAGGATTCTTAACAATAAAAGTTCCTTTAGCACCATTAAATACATAAATATTTGCTGGTTGAGGTTCAATACCTGCTGAACAACTATTAATACGTGAATTAGATACAGTAGGAGCAATTGCTAATAGGTGAGTATTTCTCATACCTGTACCTTTACACCATAATGGTTCTCCATACTCTAGAGCCATTTGACGAGAAGCTGCTTCAGCTTTAGTTTTAATGTCACTAAAAATAGTATGTGTCCAAGCTGTAGCGCCAATTGAATTAAATGGAAGATTTTTCTGTTGTAAAAAAGTATGCCAACCCATTACACCTAGACCTAATGCTCTACCTTTTTTAGCAGAACGATGAGTTCGAATCATTGAATCTTTGCCATTTGTTTTTTGAATAAATTCTTCCATTACGCCGTCTAAAAAATAAGTAGCAATTTCAACAACATCTGTATTTTTCCATTCATCATACTTAGCTAAATTTAAAGAAGATAAACAACAAATAAATGAATGTTCCTCATCTGTGTGGAGTGTAATTTCAGTACAAATATTAGTCATAGAGACATCTAGGTTGTTCATGCGGTATGCTAATGGATTGTCTTTATTAACATTATCCTTAAACATAATATATGGTTCACCTGTTTCTACACGTGACTTAAGAATTTCAAGCCATAAAGACATAGCTTCACTATCTCTATCTTGTAGACGTTGCATAAACTTATCATCTACAACTACTGCTTGGTGTAGGTTTAGACATTGGCGGTTTGGATCCCCTTTAGGTCTTCTAATCTGTAGATATTCTTTAACATCAATATGGTTAATATCTAAGTTTACAGAAGCTGCACCTCTTCTTACTGCCCCTTGGTTAGTAGCGATAATAGTAGAATCATAAATTTTAGCCCATGGGACTATTCCTTCTGATTTTCCGTTTCCTGTAATTGATTCTCCTCTTCCTCTAATCCTTGACAAAGAAATACCAACACCCCCTCCATAAGAGGTAAGGCGCATAAGCTCAGCATTCGTGAGACCAATACCTCTAATCGAATCAGGAGTATCAACCCCGAAACAACTAATAGGAAGACCACGGTCTGTACCAGTATTAGACAAAACAGGGCTTGCAAGGCCAATCCATCCATTCCAAATATATTTAAAAAATTTACTAGCTAAATCTGGGCGGTTTAATCTATCTGCTACCGCATTAGCTACGCGTCTATACGCTTTACGGGGTGTTTCCCCAGGCATAAGATATCCTTTTGAAATTGTAGATAATGCCACATCATCAAAAAATTCAGGGTAATCTTTACCTCTTTCCCATTGGGAGTAATCTGCTATAATATTGTTATCCATAATTAAAATATACTTTCATCCCATTCCATGTGACCTTTGGAATAATTTGTTACTCTGTTTGCAAAGAAGTCTGTATGTTGTTTACCACCTGAAAGGGCGCCAAACCAACTCATTCTTTCTACGGATGTCATATCAACCCCTTCGATAATCGCTTTGTAACCTAAATCACCTAATTTTACGTTAACTCTATTTTTAATAAAGTTTTCTAAATCATATTGAGAACATCCTTCTAAATCACCTAACTCGTAACACTTTCTAATAAAATCTAATTCAAGTTTTAGTGAAAGCAAAGCTGCTTCGTTTATTGCTGCTTCAAGCTCTGGTGTTTTGATTTGAGGATTCTCTTCGACAAGTGTTCTAAATAACCAGCATCCAGCTTCGGAATGGAGGGATTCGTCTCTAATAGACCATTCAACAATTTGACCCACTCCCTTAAGCTTGTTTCGCATCTTAAAAGATAAGAGGATGGCGAAGGAAGAGAATAAATTAACTCCCTCGGTAAATGCTGAGAATATAGCGAGTGATTTAGCAATTTCATGGAGATCTTTTTCGCCATTAAAACTATCCCTAACAGCAGTAAGGTTTTCAATTTTAGCCATCGTAGCCTCATCTTCCAGAAATTCATCGAAATTTTCGAGTCCAAGTGTTTCATTTAATAGTGAATATGCTTCGGCATGAATTGTTTCAAACGCACCAAAGGTTGTAGCCATCATAATAACTTCTGGTTTACGAAACCATTTTGTTACTAATCCTGACCAGTAATCATTTACAACTGTTTCTGTTTGGGCAAATCCTTTAAGAATAGACCCAATAATATTTTTTTCTGTTTCATTTAAATTTGAGCTCCAATCTGTAATGTCACTCATCATAGGGACTTCTGTATGAAGCCAATGTGCTTGTTGTTGTTTTAACCAATAATCAGCTGCTTCTTGATATTCGAATGGTTTGTAAACGATGCGTTCCTGCAAAAGGTCTTTTTTTGCCATTGTAGTTTATTAATTAAAAATTAGGAATTAAGAAAGTTACGCAACTGGTTTTTTTCAGTTAAACTGAAATTGTCTTGTATTGTAGGACTTTCATTGTTAGATTCAGGTGTTCCGGCAAGTTCTTCAAACTCTAAATCACTTATAATCTTATATTCACCAATGGCGATATTGATAGCAGCATTATAAGTAAGTCCGTCCATTCCGTATCTATTTTTCATTATGTGGAGTTTTCCAACTCCTGTTTGTTTGTCTTTAGCACGACGACTAATAGAAGCCGCAAAATCTGTTATCATCATTTTATCATAAGAGCCCGCCGCTTTATGTCCTTCAATAATTTCATCTTGTGCTCCTTGTCTGTTGACTTGAGAAGCTGACCAAATTGGGATATTAAGCTCGCGGGCTAATCCTTTCGTGCTTATATAAATATCATCAATTTCTTCCTTACGTTCCTTACTTGTTTTTTTTGATCGAAGAAGGTCAACATAATCAATAACTACCAAATCAATTTTAGTACCTAAGTCTTCACATTTTTGGATATGAGATTCAATAGTTGATATAGAAGCTTTATTAGGTGGGAATTCTTTAATAATAAGATTCCCAGGTAACTTAGTCATAACTTCTTCAACCTTATCTTTATACATTACAATCTCATTTGCAGGGATACCTGTAAAATGAGCATCAAATCTTCTACCTACATAATCTTCACCTAATTCTAATGTATAATAAACAACATTAAAACCCATCTTTACAGCATGGCCTGCTAAAGCAACTAATGACCAAGATTTACCAGCACCAGGACCACCAAAAATTAAACCAAAATCACCATTTCCAAGCCCACCTTGTAGTATTTCATTAAATTGTGTCCAAGGTGTTGGAATAGTAACCCTTTGTTCTTCACGATAACGAGTTTCTATATCCTTAAGATATTCATGCCCAATATGTTTATCCATTCCTGCTTTAAGGGCATTATCAATTAATCCTCTAATTGAATCATAATCCTCAGCCTTAAGTAAATCAACACTACCTAATAGTGCTTTTTTAAGTTGTTGATTTTTACAAAATGCTGAAAATTCGGTTTGGATATACTCTGAATCTGTAGCTACAATTTTATAAGCATCTCTAAGTTGTTCTCTAATAGATACCTTTAAAACATCATTAGTAACTTTTTCATACTCCGATTTTAATACCTCTGGGGTAGGAGTAGTGTGGTAATCATTGTAATACTTTAAAATATTATCAATAATCCACTTATGGGCTTGATTATCAAAATACGAAGAATCCAGTATATCATGAATATTAACTAAAAAGTCTTTACGTTCAAGTAAGGAATGAATAACCTTAATTTGAAATGCGGGTCCGTATTTATTTAAATCACTTAGGGTCATTTACAAAACTGTTTAATGTTTGGAACTGATTATTTAACCAGAATTCAGGGTTTTTAATCAAGTGACGTAACCCATCTTCTTGGTAGAATCTAAGAAAAGGTTTTGGATTAAGCACGGGTGGTTGTTCTTCTATTAAAGAGTTTAAGTATTCTGTTTCAACTTCATTGATCATAGGTTCATGTAGATTCATAATCTTATAATTATTTCTAAGATCATTTTCTTGGAGTACTACACGAGAGTAAATTAAATGCTCTTTATGTTTTTCAGCACTAATTTCTATAATATCATCTAATGTAAGAGAACGTTCTAATAGTTCTGGGAATAGTTTACGTAATTTCTTTTCACCTAAACCTTTAATACCTGGGACTTTATCTGAAGAATCACCCATTAGTACTTTATATAGAATAAAGTTTTCAGGTAATACATTAAATTTTTTCTGTACAGTATCCGGAGTATAATAATCTTTTTCTATAGGACGGTATACACAAATCTTATCACTAGCTAATTGAATAAAATCTTTATCACTTGATACAATAAACGCACGTGAGTTATCATTATTTGATGTAATTTTACTTGCTAAATGCGCGATTATATCGTCGGCCTCTACCTTATCGAGGGCTACTGTTTTAACAGGAAGACACTTTAAATAATCAATTAATCTTACAATTTGATCTACTTTAGCATCGTGCTCATCTCCAACATCTTCAAAAATATCCCAGTTAGTAATACGAGACTGGTGACGGCCCGCCTTATATTCTGAGAGGATATTTTTACGGTTCATTGATGAGTTTTCTCCATCAAAAACTACATACATTGAAGTTGGTTGAATAGCATTTATTAGAGTCCCCAATGAACGGAGAAATCCACCAAGACCGCCTACGTGAACACCATGTTCATTAACAATGTTAAGCATGGCAAAGTTTCTAAAAAATAGATTTAGACCGTCAATAAATAAAACTCTTTCATGTGGTGAGGAGGGTGTCTCCGGCTCCTTATCCATGTTATTGAGGAGCTCTAATAAATCGTTATTTGCCATAATTTAATCTGGTTCTTGGGTAAATACTTCTGTAGGTTCAGCGTCAACTTCTTCTACAATATCAAAATCACCACCACCTAAAATTGCTTTCCATTCATCACCTCTAGCATCTTTGTATGCTTTAAGTGATTTATCTGAATCTTCAATAAACCCGTGTGGAGTCATAATAATACGACCTCTAGTAGTAACACCATTAATGTGATTTTTATCAATCTGAAGGTTAGTACGTTTAGCAAATTCTACTTGCTTACCATCTTTAATTGCTTTAATTTTAGATGTACCAGCGTTTGAAATATTACCAAATGTAGCAACAAACGTAGCATCGTACCACATTGTAAATCCACCTTTATTCATCAATTTAGGCATTGACATTGGTGTTTCTGGTTTAGCAGTCCATACTTTATTAATAGCAACTAATGTATTAGTATATGGGCTACTTTCCTTACGAGACATTACAACTTTTTGGTTTACTACATTACCAAATTGGGTTGACATAGCACCAGCATTCCACTCGTTGTTGTTTTTCTTTTTCTCAACAGACATTTGACACGGGACAGACCCAATTGAATCCCATAGGAATAATAAATCATAAGGTAAATTACCTTTTTTCTGCTCATCAAGTAGATCTAAAATAAATGCTGCTACATCTTCAATTGTATGAAGTGTTTCACGATCCGCATAAATAAAATCACCTTGATAATCTAATAATTCACCTGTCTCTTTATCCCAAATTTCAGTAACATCAAGACCCATTTGCATAGCATGTTCCCAATTCCATTTCATTTCAGTAATAATGAATACTGGGAGGACACCTGCTTTTTGACCTGATACTGCTGCCTCAATTAATGCTGTAGTTTTACCTGTATCAGAATGTCCTCTTAAAAGACAAACATGACCCATTGGAATACCAGGTACAGAAGTTACTGATTGGAAGGCATCACTTAAAGGAATCCATTTTTGTGGTTTAAATTTTACATTACCACCTAGACCCTTTTTATTCTTAAAGCTATTAAGATCAAATTTAGATTTAATCTCGGCGGACACAGCCGCCGAGAGTGATTTGCTTACTTTTCTTTTTGCCATAATTAGAATGGTAGATCATCACCTTCTTCTTCTTCAAACAAACTATCGAACTTATCTAGTTTAGTTTGCTTAACGTTTTCTGTTGAGGTATTAAGTGAATAATTCGTTTCTACTGTAGGTTTTTCATCATCAATGATGTCACCTTCTTGAGCAGTATCTTCAGGAGATAACCAAGATTCAAGATTTGATTTCATTTCATCGTAAGGAACCTGCTTAAATACACCTTGAGGGTCTACTTGATTACTTAGGAATGATTCAACTTTTGAAGCATCAGCATCTAGTGCTGTTTGTTTCATTGAAGGAGCAGCAGTTGTTTTATTGTACTTAGTACCTGTTATTTCTGGACCTACAGTAGTTAACTTAATATCACGTCCTGAAACTACATCAGTAAAATCACCTACTTCCTCATCCATAGCCATTTGCAAAAATGAAGAATACAATTCTTTACCGAATTGCCAAATTTTAACACCTTCATCTTCCATACCACGAACGATAATAGGAGCAAAATAACGAACTTTTGGTTCGAGTTTCTTAGCCAATTTCCAATTCTCAGGTTGGTCTGTTTGACGGAGTTTTTTAGCAAACTCTACTAGTGGATCTTTTTCATTAAAGTTAATTGGAGAGATCATTACTGGTTTTCCAATACCATAATGGAAATACAATTCACTAAATGGAGTTGATTTGTTAAACTTAGAAGGAACAATACGAACTGTTTGTTTACCTACTGATGGTTTCCAGAACAATGATTTACCATTGTTATTGTTAGAGGCAGGTTTTTCCAGCGCCTCTAGTCGCTGCTTGATTACGTCTAAATCCATGTTTATAACTTATTTATTGTTTATAACTAATATACGAAACTAATTTCGGGGAGCCAAATTAAGATTTTAATTCATTTTGTATTTCTTTCATATGTCCATTAATATAATGTTGGACGTATACATGACTATTAGAGTCTCCGATATGAGGAGTTCCTATTGATTGGGGATCAATTAATTTTTTTCTCCACTTTGACTCCTTAGAAAATGAATTGTTATGGAGAAGTGGAATACCGTTTTTATACATTAAATCTCCTACAATAACATCATCTCTTCCTAAAGTAATATAGCTGTAGTCTTCATCTTTATATTTTTGAGCAAGAATCCTACATGCTTTTTTAGATAACATAAATCCAAATCCTGAGGCAAATGTTTTTTCTTTGTAGATAAATTTATAGAAGGGAGAATGAGGATACCATCCTTCATAAGGATTAGCACACCCCATATAATCTACTCCAGGATATTCATTTAATATTTTTGGGATTTCCTTATCAAATTTTTCAATATTAACAAAAGTATCAGAATCTATAAAGAATATCCAATCATATTGTTCTATATTAAAATCTTTAATCCAGTTACATACACTTAAAACTCTCTTTCTAAAAAGATCATCCCATATATCTTTACTTTTACTAAAAAGAAAACCATCTTTGATTATATGTTTTTTAGAAGGGATTGAAGTTGAGGGTTTTGTAAAAATAACATCATACCCTTTATTTTTAGCCTCTATCACCCAAGTATCTCTAGATTCTTTCCAATTTAAATTATGACCTTCTACCTCACAAGTAGGTATAGTAATTAAAATTTTATTTACCATTTATTTAAAACTTATAATTCAATAATCTTGTGAATTTTGGTTTTTAGTTCTTTAAGCTCATTTTGTTGAGTTAAAAGGATTGTATTACGATAGTGTTGCCAATTTACTCTATAACGAGAATCTACTATACCTCCATTTAAACCCTTAATTAATTCGTTTAGGGCATTAATGGTGTAAAGTGTGTTACTATCTTTTTTACGATGAACTAAAATTGTATTCTCTGGAATAGAGGATACATTGCCCTGATCAACATTGTATGTAACAACGTATTCATCATTGCTTTTTATATGTAGTACAAACATTTTGTTGTACATGATTGTATATTGAGATTGTAAATCTTCTACTAATCTATCAAGATTCTCAAGACTAGTAAAGGTACAAAATAACTTATTATTCAAATCAATTGTATTTTGGGGTGAATGTGTGTCTAACCCATAAATATAATCGTATCTAGGTAAAATCGTAGTTGATTCCATTTTTTTCTTTTAGTTGTAACTTTAATTTATAAAAAACCTGCTTAATCTGTTCTAACACCTCTAATTCACTATTATCTACATCAAGTAAAAATGAATCATACGTGTAAAGAACCAATTTGGTATTCCTACCTTTCAATAACTTGAATATACGAAATAATACTTCAACATTCAAGCTCGTTTCCATATTTTGTAAAATATAGTTAAATAATTTTTGAGGATTCATGTTCTCTAAAACATCACGTTTGTATTCGTAATTAGAGATAGGGCAAGTGATAACGCCTTCTGTTTGAAAAGTTTCCCAGGTCGTACGTATATACTCACTTGTAGCTTTAAAAAACGGAAGATCTTTATATTGATCAAATACTCCTCCGTATAATTGTTTAAACGTTAATTCTTTAGCCTTGTTGTAATCAACACCATACATGCTTGCAAAAGCCTTATGTATATCATTATCACCAAAATCATAGTCGACAAGCATCCCACTAAGAGTAGGATGATAGGCGCTAATATCATATTCCACAAACATATCATTACGAGGAATAAAGCTTTTCCTACAACCGTTTTCTTTGTTGAGAGCCGCATAGTTGATACCATCATACTTGTTGGAAGGCCTTGTAGTAAGGGTATTAAGATTGTAAGAAGTAAATACAAACTCGTCCTGCGAATCCCTCTGGAAGTGTTTTTTGAACTCATTTTTATCTATTTTTATACCATTTCGCTCAATTGCGTTGAATACTAATGTAGCTTTGTCATTATAAAACGGGTTTACCACGGTATTAATGCGGTGCTCTAAATCGTCATATACTTGCTCGCAAACTTCATAGTGTTTAGTAATTGGCACTAATTGATTTACCGTTTTTAGATCCGGAAATCTCCTATATAATGTAGTATGGGCTGTTGTTTGAGGAGGTATATACGGAGGAGATCCTAATGTTATATCTACAAGCTGTTTTAAAATTGTGTAGTGTAGGAATTCTTTCTTATCTCTTACATATATCTTCTCTAACCCTTTTAAATACAAATAAACCTCATCCTCAAATAAATTTTCACATTCAGGGTGGGAAACAGGTAGAATATACCCCTTATGACCTTGAATAGGTCTTACATAAAAGGCAATAACAGAGTTTTGTGTTGGGTGTTGGTAAGGATTATTTGAAATAATCTCTACAAACGCTTCTTTAAAACCACTATTTTGTAACCTTTCAAATTGTTCTTTATTTTCTATTAACCAAAACATTTATTTAAATATACGAAACCTTTTTTTAATTATCAACCCTGATAGAACCTGAGGTAATCATGGTTTAAGAATTCTCCTAATCCTTCTACTTTAGAGCGACTTTCAACAAGTTTAACTTGTTTAAAATTCATCGTTCTAACCTGTTCTTTTTCTCCTGAAATAATCCAGGGTAAAAGGATTTGTTGGTATAATCTTTCCCTTGATGAGGCAATAAAATTATCAACGTTTACTTCTGTATATAGATTTTCGTTTGATTTTTTGATTATGTACCTTTGAAATTCTCCATTAGCTATGTTGTTTGGAGTTAAAATAGGAGAGTAGGGGTTTGGAGAATATAATTTTGAGCCTCTAGTTACTCCTTTTTCAATACTATAGAGAGCATTAGAAGGGTAAAATCTAGGATCTTCATTTTCCCATTCACCACCTTCATCAAAATCTTGAGTTGGAGGTCGTTTTAGGGTTCGACTTGGAATTGGTATTAATTCCAAATTAGGACCATCATTAAGGGTTTTACCTGTGTAAGATCTACCATCTGAGGTATTAAAGTAAGGACCTGTATAAGGGCGGAGTGAATTAAATTCTACAAGTTCACCATTACTATAAAATCCAGTTTGTATTTGACTTTTTGGGTAATACATAATTATATTTCTCCTTGTGCGTTACAATCTACATATCTACCATTTCCAAAGAAACGTAATAATTTGTTACGTTGTTTAGCTCCAGGTGAATTGTTATAACTAACGTGGATCCACCTTGGATTACCATCATCACCTTTTTCCCAAATAGCCTGATCAAAATCTAATTTGGTTGCTATAAATTCATATACTTCACTTAAAGGTCTACCACTAGCTACTTTAGTAAAATCAACTGCTTGACCTTTCATATGTTGTGAAGTTGTAGAACCTCCAATAGCTGTATTTACTGCAGGGCTTCTATACCCACTAGTAATTCCTATTTTACCAAAAGCAATTGTAATTGGTTGAAGAATATTAGCATTTAAAGCTTGTAATGCTGCATTTGCTTCTGGTGTTGGGGTATTATCATAAGGTTGAGAAGTTGTTGTGAGTTCAGCCATAGTATAAGTAATTCCACTATCACCACCTACAAAATCAGGTACATCTTCTCTAGCAAAACTAATTTCGTTAATTGGGACATTTTCAAATGCTAATAATCCTCGTAAATCTTGTTCTTCACGAAGTTTAGGAACAGCAATAGTTTCTAATTTAGTATACCATTTATTATTATTAATTTCATGAGATACTCCTTTAATTATCCAGTATAAAGTTTGTGGGTAATATCTTGGTAAAAACCTAGTATCTACAGTAAGTTTATCATATATTCTAATTCCTGATAGACCATCCATTGTTATTTGGATATTAATGGGGATCATTCCTATTTGGTTAGTACCGTAGATATCTTGATTACTTTTTACAGCCTCAACATTTTTAATATCATTTTCTTGTTTAATAAGAGCTGAAAGCCAGTCTTTTTGTAGCTTAACAAAATCTTCTGCTCTATCAATTGGAAAATGTTCGTAATATAATTTTTTTGTTATTGTTTGAAAAGCATCAACTGTAATCCCATTAGGGGTTAATTTTAATGCCTCTTGGAATTTTACAGGATCATAAACCCCAAAAAACCCTTCTTTATGGACTGGGAGGAATTCTATTCCTTCTACTTGCCCTTCAGCATACCCTAACCATAAAAATTTAAGTTGTGACCTGATTTTTACGATTCTTTCTTGTAAAGTAGGTTGATCTTGACTTTTATTTTTTTGGAGTCCGTCAATTTTTGAAGGGTAATATCTATCTATTAAGCCATAATTCCATGTAGATAATCCAGTAGCATCCTCCCCTACTGTTTTATCTTGAGCTTGGGCTCCTACAGATACAGTAGTTGAAAAATCATTAGTTAATTCTGTTTTAATACTAACATCTGTTACAAAACTACCATTAGATATTATTTCTCCTGGTTCATCAAATGCAAAAGTTGATCTAAGACCTGCTAAATTAAGAACTGTATTTTCATTATTGTCTAATGCTTGAGTTCCATAAATAGGATTTTGATCATAAATTTTTACTACTCTATCATTATCTAATCTAACAGATAATTTATTTACTCCTCCTAAACAACTATTAGCAGTATCACATAATTTTGTTAAAAAATCAAATAAAGGAATTTTTGTAGTGTTTTCATCTCTTAATCCTTTAATTGTTTCCATAAGAAAATTATACTCAAAATAAAGATTCATTATTTTTCCATGCGTAGGAAATTTTTGGGAAGGGTCATTAGGATCTTTATTAGTTCCAAAAAGCTCTAATTGAGATGATCCATATGTGTTATTAGCATAAAAAGTACCATTTCCTCTAATATAATGAGTCCATTCGTCCTCTTCTTCATTGATCATTCCCCTTAATTCGTCTGGATTATAAGGAAGTTCAGATGTTATCATTACTTTACTAGGATCAGCCGATACATTAATTCTTGAAAAATAACATATGTTTTTATCTGGGTCCGTATCAATATCCATAATAGGTTCATTAAAACCCGTAGGACTATATAATAATAATTGATCTCTAATAAAATCTAATATATCTCCAAAACGGATATAATAAAAGTTTTTATTTCCAAATTGAGCAAAATTACTTACAATTTTACCTACTGAAGTAGATAAACGAGTATAGTTTAATTCAGGGATAGTATCACCTGCTCCACTTGATGATTCTAATACATCATCAATATAAACATTAGTAGGGCTAGTTAAAGTTGTTTTTCCTATATTCTCTCTTTCGGTACTAGGGTCAAAATCTTTTTTTATGATTTCATTATCAGCATTTTTATAAATGTCTACCTGACCTTTAGGGGTAGCTACTATACTTAAAAATGTTTCTAAAGCAGATGTATTTTCTGTAACCTCCCCTGAAGAGGGTTTGATGTTAACATCACTACCATATTGAGCATCAACTGTTAAACTTTCAATTATATCTCCCCAACTAATTAAAGATAAATTTATTTCGTAATATTGTTCTTTAGCATTATATTCCCAACTAAAGTTTTTAACCCTCCCAAAGAAAGCATCATAATTACCATCAGAAAATTTTCTAAATGTTTCTATTAAGTTTATAAATTGGGTTGGGTTTTGTGTTAAATCTATTTCTTCCCTTCCTTCATATTTTACTTTACCTTTTAGAAAAATTGGGATTAAAGTAGTAGGAGTAGATGCTTGACTTTGGTATTTACCTTCATTATCAAAATATAAAGTATTACCCCATTCTATAAACATAGTATAACCTATTCTACAGTATAGATTATCAATCATTTTAAATTGTTCTTCACTATTAGCTCTAATGGTAACCGTAGCTTCTTTTAAAGAACCCATGTTTTTAGATTTAATATTAAAAGAAGTAATACCAGGTAATGCTTTAAATCCTTCATCAGTACCTCCAAAACCATAGGCTGAACTATCAAAAGCATTAGTATTTTCTGTTATACCAAATCTATATTCGGGGGTGGTATAATTAGATAAAGGTTCAGAGTAGTATGCTGTGCCTCCATAAAGTGCCATTTCACGTGCTAAACGATTACCAAACCAATCTAAAGGGTCACCCTCTAAATCTAATAATTTAACTCTTTTTTCACCATCATTATTTTCAACTATCTCCTGTGAGGTTATAAAACCACCAGCATCTCTAGCAGCAGCTTCAATTTCTTCGGATGAATAACCTTGGTTATTATAATCACTATAAGAAGGGTCATTTTCTGCGAGGAAAGCTAAATTAGCTCGCATTTCTTGTCCCATAGGGGAATTATTAGATCCTTGCATTCCAGAAGCGACTCCAGTTGTATCTTGACCACCTAAAGTAATATCAGTAACAGGAGGATTATAAGTAGTAGTTTCTTTACTAAAAAAACCATTTCCTATATTAACAGAAGATGCTAAAGCTACAAAACCACTTTTAGCATTCTCCCAGGCTATATCCTCATTATTTTTATTTAGCTTACCTAATTTTTCTTGACGAACCTTAATTTGTTGGTCTACATAATCTTTATAAGGTGCCCCAACTATATTAGTACCATTATAATTAATTTTTGCCATAACTTATTTAAATTTGAGTTGCTACACTAATATCTGCAGGAATTCTTAATTGTACTCCGATTGGAGGGTAGAGTGAACCTATATATTCTGGATTTGCTGAGGAAATAACCCACCATAGACTTGGGTTTTTATAATATCTATTCGCTAGTAAATCATACCTATCTCCAAAAGCTGTAATAACGTATAAGTCATTATTGCTTCTAGGAATCTCAGGGTAGATTTTAGCATCGTAAAAACGCTTACCCTCAGTACTTTTAATTATATTTGTTCTACTATATCTAGCCATTACTCTTCGTCTGGGGTTTCACCTTCTCCATTAGATATAGCATTACTATATTCTGGAAGGTATGTTCTATAAGGAACACCTTTTGTATATAAACTAACTGAGTTTTCACTTGCTAAAGCTATGTATCTTTGATCTATATCACCTTTACCTTCTATACCATCAGGGTTATTTGTATCATAAGCTGATCCTACTATCTGTGGAAGGAACGTATGGATTGGTTTAAATCCAACCTGAACTTCTATTCTATGTGGAAGTTCTTTTACTGATGGGTCAGTTTTTATTTCTGAA
>Ga0208645_1001296_pt1 | contig 22272 bp, 22 predicted proteins | sample VirMetDEL_Sep_01_FD_184519 | JGI IMG/M metagenome (GOLD analysis project Ga0208645, IMG submission 184519) | Aqueous microbial communities from the Delaware River and Bay under freshwater to marine salinity gradient to study organic matter... | ecosystem: Environmental > Aquatic > Marine >... | reverse complement strand
GTTTGACACTTTTATCTGGACAGAGTGGAGCAGGTAAATCGACTATTTTAATGGCGATATATTTTGCCTTATTTGGTGTCGGTAAAAAAATAAGTTCGAAAGAAGGTAAAACAAAGGTTATATTGGAAATAAAGGATTTAAAAATAGAACGAACAAAGAGACCAAATAGATTGATTGTGAAAAACTCTACAGGTGAATGGCAGGATGATGTCGCACAATCAATAATAAACAATGAGTTTGGTTCTCATTTTGACGTTTCATGTTATCTAAACCAACAAGGAGAAAATTCATTTGTTAAGATGAGTCCAATTGATAAACTATTGTTTTTAGAGAAATTTTCCATTAATGATTTTGATATTCAATCTTTAAAGAAGAAGTTAAAACATATCACTTCTGTGGAAAAAGAAAACTGGATTAGACACCAATCCAGTTTTGAAATGGTTCAAAATGTATTAAATGAATGTATTTTACCTGAACCCCCTTCTAAATCTAAACCTATAGAAATGAAGGATGAAGGGTTTATAGATCGTCCAATTGAACAAGAACTATGGGAAACAAAAACTTTATGTAAAGAGGTAAAAAATAGAACCGCTACAGTCAAAAATGAAAACATGATATTAAATGAATTACAGGATAAACTATCCGAATTACAAAATAAAAATAAAGGTGATGTTGTTCTATCTAAATTAAAACACAAAATAAAAATGTGTTCAGAAAAAAGAAAGTATACGGTTCTACAGGAACAACTTGAAGATACAAAGAAAATGATAGAAAATGAAATAGAATCCAGTAAAAAGAAAATAGAAAAACGTATAGATGAATTACAAAGTAAAGAACCTGAATACTCCTGTTCCGAATTGAAGAAACAGATAGAGAATATCGAAATAAGAAACCAAGAACAAACCAGTGTCAACAATTTGAAAAATAGAATTGATAAACTTTCTAGTAAAATTAAACCTGTAGATGTCTTGATAGAAAATCGTATCAAAACTGTCGAAGAATTAAAAGGTAAAACTACTAATCGTATTAAAGTATTTAATTGTCCTTGTTGTTCCGAGAAAGTTGTTCTTTCATCAGAAAAATCAAGTAGTCTTGAAGTTTATGACCCTGAAAAACACGTGATTAACGACACATCGAGTACACTTACTGTAGAGGAATTACGTGAACGTATCATTAAAATAGATAATGCATTACAAAAACAAGAATTTATCCAACAACAGATAAAAGAATTAGAAGATGAATTAAAAGATTATTCCGTAGATACAGCAGGAGAAGAAGTCGATGTTTCTACACTAAGAGATAAATTAAATATGGAAAATAATAGAATTAGAAAACTAGAAAAACTTATTGAAAGGAGAGATGGTGATTATAAATCATCCACCTTGATAATGTTGGAAGAAAAACTTCACACCATTCGAAACAAAATAGATGAATTACCGTGTTTTTCAGATGAGAATGAAATCGACAATGAAATCGACAATGAAGATGAATTAAGAAATGAATATGAAGAACAAAAGAGAATCAGGACAGAAATACTAACAATTAATAATCAGATTGAAAATACTTCCAGAAGAATTTTGGAACAAACTGAACAAACTGAACAAAGTAAAAAAGAACACACTCTAAAATGGGGTAAAATAAGAAATCCAAATAAACTGAAAATACTACTGGAAAGACAAAAACTTTCAAGGGAATGGATAGAATGGGAAAAGGAGAAACAGAACTGGGACAATAAAAATACTAAAGTAACAGAAGAACGAATAAAAGTTGATGATTCGAATAAAAGATACACTGCTACTTTGAAACTAAAGGAAAAGATACTAAGAAGTGAAAGTTTAATATTGAATAATATGGTCGAAAACATTAATATTCATGCACAAGAATGGTTAGACTTATTCTTTCCAGATACCCCTCTTCACAGCACACTGAAAACTTGGAAAACAAATAAAAAAGGTACTAAACCTACTATAGATATCGAAATACAATACAAAGATAGAGAAATAGACGTAAATAGTCTAAGTGGTGGAGAATTCGCACGATTAACATTAGCATATACATTAGCATTATCAGATGTATTCAAATCTCCATTAATTATGTTGGATGAATGCACAGCGTCGTTAGATGAAGAATTATCCTCTACCGTATTCGATAGTATAAAGGATAAATTCTCGTCCAAGTTGGCTCTGATTATAGCCCATCAAGTTGTTAAAGGTGATTTCGACACTGTAATCAATTTATAAGAAAAGATAATTTTATTCCCATAGGAAACAGGAAATAAAATTATAATACAACATCAACATCAACATAACGATAACAAACGATATCACGTCTTCGCACACGAATAACATCACCTTTCTGATAGTTATAATACCTAGCGATAGGATCCACCGTAAACATTATAGGGAGTTTTTCAATATTCTTTATTTTTACCATAATACTCTTAATTTCATCTTTAGTCAGTTTTTCAAATATAGGTTGAAGAGAATGTTTTGTTATATTATATTGTAACTCATTAACAGAAAAATACTCCACCTTTATATTCTTTATATTGTTAATTATTTTCAATACAAAAGGTGTTATAGATTCTTGATACATAATAATTATATGCTTCATCTCCCTTTCTTCCGTTATTGATAATATCTCCTTCAATGTTTTTATACATAATTTAGTGATTGTAGTGATGAAAATACCTATATCCTCTTTCCCTTCCCCCTTAAAGAGAATATAATCACTATTCTTACTATCATTCACAATACTATAACCTCTATCATTCATCATTTCATTCAACGTATCAAACGCTTTGTAATTTTTCGCATCTTTATTAAGAGAATTCATTTCCTTCTTTCCTTCTTTCCTTCTTTCCTTTCTATATTGGTTTCCAAGTTGAAAACAATTCATTTTATTACATAATCTCTCATACCGATTATATAATATAACTAATTCATTTTCTCACTTTCTCTATATATTCAATTGCCATGCTCACATTTATATACAACAATATGAGTTTTTCTTTCGAAACTTACAAATTCTAAATTGAGAGCCTTAAGAACACTTTTATATTTATCAATAAGACACTGCTCTTTATATTCATCATTACACTGATGACATCCAATTAACTCAACTTGAAGTACTAAAATCAATTGATTTTGTTAAGAAATTTTATATATAATAATGGATCATCATCCTTTACATCCTTTACATCCTTTACATCTTCTTTTACCAAAATTAATTTATAATACGTTGATCCATCATATTTTACATTATAATTTTCAGTACCAACTTGTATTGTTAACAAATAAGGTGTATTTTGTTTATATGCTTCAACAGTAGTATATCCATTAGCCATAGATACGTAAGTATAATTTTTATCATTATCTTTCTGACAATCGAATTTCACACAATCAGTATTATCAAAACATTTGTCATAACAAAAGAAGTTCGGCTTGTTGTTTTCATCATTAATAACATATTTTCTCTTATCTCCCTCATCGTCCACACTGCTTTTTGTTTGTGATAAAGTGACAGTGTGTTTTCCCATATTTTTAACGGATGTTAGTTCATCTTTAACTGATTTCATAAAATCCAAACTGATGTTATATTTACCATATGATAATCTATCGATGTTTATCTTTTTTGGTGGTTTATTTACATGTGTAATGTATATTATTATAGCCGAATATGCTATAAACATAATGACTATTGATATTATAAAAATCAATTTCCAATTCCATTTTTTAATATTATTTTTTAAATCCATTTATTAATAAATGGGAAAAAATAATATTAAAACAAACTGGACTAAAATTATATTATGGATAATATTTTTATTCATTATAATAGTTTCCGGTATATTTATAATAAAAATATTAAACAAAATTGGTAAAATAGCATCACCAGTGGGAGATCTGATTAGAGATTCGGCTAAATTGGAATATTTATTAGCACAAGCTTGTTCTAAACAAGCTGATTGTGAAAAAATTACTGATAAAGACAACTGTGAAAAACTTGATACAAATGGATGTGGTTGGAATGATAAAAATGGAAGTTGTGTAAATATATTCAAACGCGATGTAGGTACTATGAATAATCCTTTTGTTTGTTACTCTGGGATGTTTGCTATTCTTACTCTTGGATTGTCATTCTTACTTTTGCAACTTGTAAAATTAATTATGTCAATTAAGAAACCATCAAAAGAGGTTGACGCTATAGCTACTGCAACAAATAAAGATCCAAAGGCGGTAGAAAAAAAATTAATTGAGACAGTTAACGAGCTTGAAGCAAGAATCGAAGATTTGGAAAAAAATAAAGATGAAAATGACCAGTTAAATAAAGAACAGATAGAAATTGCAGTTAAAATTGCTTTAAATGAAAAGATTGATGAATTATTAAATAATTCAAAAAACGCGAACAGTGCCGAAGCTAATCAAGCTAAAAAAATGTTTGAGGACTTGAAAGAATCATCTATAAACGAATATAAAGATAATGCAGAAGACAAAAATGTCGCAGAAGATGAGGTAAATGAAGCAAAAGACGCCGGTAAAGAAATTGCAAAGGGTGTGGAGGGAATATAATTAAATATTTTTTAAACTACATTTAGTTTAAAAAATAAACTGTTTTACATTATTATTTTTCACAATTACCTTTTTCTATACTGTCAGCTGACACGACTCCATTAGCAATACTTACACCCGTTACTGCTAAAAGAATAATTCCTGCAATAATACCAAAGGGAGTTAGAGCAAAAGCACCAGCAGCAGTAGTAGAAAGTGAAGCTACAACTCCCATTCCAAACACCGCATTCATTCCAGTTGATACAGTTGTACTAAGGATGGATTGCGTTTTACCATCTGGATTTCTTTTACAAGGAGCTAATATACCATTTTTTCTTTTACTTTCTATAGAAACAGCAGTCTGCCAATAACTTGTGTCCCTGCTTGAATTGTTAAGCATCCAACCCAACCAACCACCCGCTAAATCTTGTTGATCTGATAAAAATAAATTAATGAAACTAACAAAATCTTGGGAATTATCAGGATTAATTATACCTCCAGAAAAAAATTCTGCAATTATCTTAGAATCAGGTTCTATTGTCATTCTAGAAAACGGATTATGTCCATTTTCTGTAAAATCATACCACAATGATGTAGGATCATCATCATTTAAATCTGGGTTTGGAACCCACTGATGGCCTTTGTCTTCATCATTATATATATATATCCATTTAGGTGGTTTACCATCTTCGGGTTTTGGTCCATTAAGCCATTCAGACATAAGACCCGCCCAATTTTTAGCAAGTTTATCGGTTATTATACCTGATGCAGAAGGATAAACACCATCATTATTTAATACAAAATATATTCCTTTTTGATTTTTACCATTTTTTTGTATCGTATATTCTTTCGATACATATTCTGCTATGATATTTATACTACGATTCTTTCTTAGTCTCCAATCATAAAATTTATCATCTGTATCATCTAAAGCTATAGTCTGACATAGATGTTTAGGTGTTAAAACACCTAATTGTTTTCCATTCAAATCCAATCTGATTGTTGGAAATATTCTTTGAATAAGAAATCTGTACATTGGTAATGATAAGTTGTTGATAGGTGTTCCCGTTGTTGTTTTAGAAATCAAATAAAACAAATTACTTTCTTCAGAAGAAAATAACGTTGTTAAATTAAAAATTTTGTCATACTTTTTACCATCATTTTGATACCACCAATCATAATACCTTTTATATTTCAACCGTATATTTATATATTGATTCACAACGTGTACAATAATCAATAAAATAAATACAATGACTAAGAAAATTGTATATGCTTCCATTGTTTATTATTTACATAAAAATAATAAAAACGTGGTTAAAAAACCATTTTTTTCAAAAAATTATATAATCTCTCACAATGATTATATAATATAATTTTATTAAAATAATTAAGGGTATATTTAAGATACTTACAGAACTGGGAAACCAAGGGCCCCTCCGGATACACGAACAATGTTGTTGTTGATGGTGGTAACAACCATTTCGAATTTTTGTGCCTTTTTGGGATCGCCTGTATTATCATCGGCATCTTTCTTACCATCTGCAGCAAGTTTAGCATCAAGTGATGGTTCAGCGCGAATAGTGACGTTGGTCAACTTACCGTAGTTGGTAGAACCGGTTGGGTCGACGCCGCACATATCGAGGGCGTAAGAGTACATGTGGTAACCAGTTTCTGATGGAATGGTAGTAGCATGGTAGTATGGTTGGACCAAAGAGTAGAAATCAGAACCCATGTTGGAAAGACGGTTAGTGTTCTCATAAATGATACTAGTGCGGATGATAGGGTCAGAACCTTTTTTAAGAACACCAGTATCGTGTTCAGGTTGTCTTGTAGTATAGTTAGAACGTTCGTTATCATTACTTAGATTCGGAGTGATGTTTCTAACAGCGAAGAATAAAGCCTTGACAGCATGAGAGAAACGAAGGTCGAAGTTTTGAGGATTAGATGGGTTGAATGATTGACGAGGAGCAGTTTGAACCTGTTCAATGAGCATATCACGAGGAGCACAAGCCATACGTTTACGTTCGTCATTAGAAACAATCGAGTAGTTAGACCAGACCTGAACTTCATCAAGAGATGGAACAGGACTGACGTTACCAGAAGTGTTTTGTACTACATCGCCATCAGCGTTAGTGAGGACCAAGAGATCTTCCCATCGGCGGAACTTGAAGCTAATTCTAATTTCGTTATATGGGAGAGCAGCAGTTGGAAGAGCAACACCAGTGTCACGAGAATAGAACAAAGGAATAGGTAAGTTCAACACCTTGTCTTCAATGGAAGTTTGAGGACTAGTGGGGAGAGAGAAATCATTAGTATTTCCGATCATATTGTCATAACCGACTCTCTTACTGGCAGGAACGGTGAAGGCCGTCCAGAAATCGAGATGGTAAGTGTCGATTCTGTGAGCAACTAAGTCGTTGAAAGAAATGTTACATTCTTCAACCAAGTTGTGCATGAAGTTTCTGCACCAACGGACATTACCAGTGGCGACACCTTGAGCTTTAACTCCCTTAACGGTCAATCTCAACCAACTGTGTAAGAGGTAGTCACCGGCACGGGAAACGGAAACAGACCATTCTTGTCCGAATCCAGGAGTACCAGAGGAACGAGAGAGAACGACTGGGACTTGTGTGAACCAAGTAGATTTACGTGTTTGACGGACAAAGTATGTGGTGGCGGTTGCTCCACCGAATAAATACTTTTCAAGTTCATCGAAAGTTGCAAGATCGATGAAACCAGATGTTAAATTAGAAGAGTTCATAGACATTTTATTTTATTATATAATAGATTTTTTTTTTAAATTTTTTTAAATTATGTCGAAAATTGTTTTAAAGATATATAAAAAAATATGGTCTAAAATAGATTTATATAGGTATATAAATATACTATACTGTAAAATGAATATAAATCAAATGGAAAGTGACATCGACATACTTCGAATACATGAAGATATCAATAACAATATAAAAATTCAATTGGATAATAGAGTTTACATTGAACGTCGATTAAATCATATAAATAGTATCTTAGAAAATGATGATTTGAAAGATACTATTTTACGTAAATGTGAAAAAATCAAAAAAGAATTAATTCAGACGTTGGATAATATAACGAACAATTACTATTTCTATATAAATGAAAGTACTCCGATTATTGAATCTTACAAGGATATGTTGAAAAAGCCTATTAAGATGTCTTTCATGGGTAAAAGTGTTAGTAATAATGAAGATAAAAAAAAATTGGTCATTAGTTACATCGAAATTGTAAAGAAGTATAAACTCTTTGATAATGAAATAACAAGTATACATGACAATACACGGAAATTTATTTGTGATAACTGTAATAATAAAAAGCATTTTGATTTCATAGAAGATGATACTGTCTTGGTGTGTAAGAAATGTTTTAATCAAAAGACTATATACAATCCGATGATTTCATATAATGATAATGAACGTGTAAATATGTCTAATAAGTATACATACGATAGAAAAGTTCACTTCAGAGATTGTATTAATCAATATCAAGCTAAACAAAATAGTGTTATCAAACCTGAAATAATGAAAGCACTAGAGGAAGAGTTTAGAAAACATCATCTATTGAATGAAAAAGATGAGAATGGAAACCCTACACCTGACAATATTAAATTCAGAAATATAACTAAAAAACATATAATGATGTTTTTGAAGGATTTGAAATATACAAATAATTATGAAAATGTTAATCTTATTCATTATAAGTTTACAGGTATACCACCACCTGATATTAGTCATCTAGAAGATAAACTTTTACAAGATTTTGACATATTGACGGAATTGTACGATAAAACTTTCAAAGATATAAACAGGAAGAACTTCATTAATACTCAATATGTTTTATACCAGCTTCTGTCTAGACATAAATTCAAATGTAAAAAAGAAGAATTTGTTATACTGAAAACAGTTGATAGGAAGTTTTTTCATGATAAGATTATAAAAACTCTTTTTGAAATATTGGGTTGGAATTACAAACCTTTCTTTTGAACAATTGATTTAAAAATAGACAAAAGTATTAATAGCAAGTAAAAATATAAAGATGAAGATTGTTTTAAAAAAGAATAAAAAGATAGGTAAAATTTGGCATCCACAAACAAGGTTGATTTTCAAGAGTGCAAATGAAAGAATTGTTGTAGGATATTTAAATGATGATGAAAGTATTTCCAATCTATCCGAAGAAAATGTTAAAGTATGTAAAGAATGGGGTTTTAGATTTGAAAGTGAAAAGGACGAAAGTGAAAAGGACGAAAGTGAAAAGGACGAAAGTGAAAAGGACGAAAGTGAAAAGGACGAAAGTGAAAAGGACGAAAGTGAAAAGAACAGTGAATGTGATACAGAACTTGATAATGTTAATAATGTTGTAAATGAACAAACTATGAACGATAAAGAGCAAAGGGAAAGTAAAGAATGTGTTGAATTAGATGTCGAAAGTGTATTAAATGACGTTTCCAATTATATAAAGGGAGTTGAAAATAATTATAACGAATTATTAGATAAATATAATAAACTATCTACTAAATTTAATCAATTAAGAGTATTATTGAATTAGATACTACTGTGATGATTTTTTTATTTTTTTTTCTTTATGATAGTAATAAATGAATAAAGATTATAAAATTCTTATTATAGTATTAGTTCTCGCAGCTGTTGCTGTAGGAATTTATTTTATTGTTAAAGCAGTTGAAAAGAAAAAGGATAAGGGTGATAAGGAAAATTTCGGTATGATTCCATCTAGAAAAATTAAACTAGATAAAATCGGAGCCAGTAGTATGAATGCTGTTGAAAAGGGTAACATATATTCTATTCCTGGAACTTATCAATCTCAGTTGTCCCCTCGATTTTCAAATGTAGGATATAATGCTTATATTAGATACAATTTACCTGAAACAAAGAATTTAGCAGTACCCACTGACCCTTTATCTCAAAGTAACTTAGTTGAGGAATTCATTAATAAAGTAGATGTTTCACCAGCAACACAAAATTATTACGATGCTGTCCAAAAGGTACAGGAAGAAGCAGAAGGTGCTCAACCAGTTAGTCATTTACCTGTCTCAGATATGACAAGTATTTCTGAAGATGCTCAACCTATCGTTTATGACAGATTCATGTACGCAAACCGTAACACTCGTTTGAGAGCTCAAGGTGACCAAATTAGAGGTGACTTACCTATTGTTCCTTGTCAGGAAAGTTGGTTCCGTCCATCAGTACAACCTCACATCGATTTACAAACTGGTGCTATGAATGTATTGGCTGGACCTAACAATGAACAGTCAAAGGCTATGGCTACATTAGTTGCAATGTCTACTGCTGGAACTGAGACGATTGTTGGTGGTGTCGATCTTGCAACTCATTATAACACCACCCTATCAGCTGGACAAAGTGATGTTACTGTGGCTGCTTATCCTTAAGATAATTAATAATAGTTTTTATAACCTAAAAGGTAGTTATAAAAATTAACAAATTATATTAATGTTATTGCTTCGTTATGATGCATTATCATTGAAGGTGTATTCAATAAATAAAAATATTTATTATATATTTCCTTTTTAACATGGGGTGGAATAGAAAATTTTTTACCTTCTGGATACAACAGTATAGTGTTTAATATACTCTTGTACCAACTTTCATTTTTAACTGGATATGGTTGCAGTGATGTTAGTTGTTTGTAATAGTTTGGTGATAAAGCTACAACTTCAAATGATACATCAGATGGATAAAACTTATTGTAAAATTCTGGTTTGTAAGTGGTTTTAAAATCATTAAAAACATCAATGTAATTATTCAATATTGCACTTTCTTTAGTGTTGTAATATGTCTCTAACATCTGTAACTTGTATATTTTCACAATGAAATCATTTTCATCCCTTATATTTTCAAAGATACATTTAGTATCTTTTAAAGTGATATTAGGGGTCTTCTCAAAAGTTTGGAAAAGTTTCACGTCATCTTTGTTACTAAGTATTCCATATAAATAATTAACTACATCAATAGGTATTATCTTATCATTTTTCACATTAGAAAGATATTGGTAATTACACATGGAAGACAACTTCATTTTCATATTTCTACAATTGAGTTTTTCTTTAATGAACATACTTATCATACAATTAAATTTATTCCAATCAGTGGATGATAATGTTCTATTGTATAATATTTCCTTCAAGCTTGTAACTAGTAAAGATATAATGTCGGATGAAATATTACTATTAAAAACATTGACATAACCTGTAAATACTTTGTCATGAATAACTCTTGATTTGCCGTAATCTATGATACGTGCTATATACTTACTATGCATTTTCCACAGTCCTTTACCATTGTACATATTATAAACCAAAGGTTCTTTATTAGTATTCGATGTGATCATTATATTCCATGGGACTAAATCACCGTGAATAAAACCAAATCGTTCTTGTGCTTCGTATATAGATAGTATAATTTGTATACATATTTTAATATATTCATCAAATACAAATTTAGATGATTTAATATAATCCTGTAACGTTATACCTTTTACATATTCGGAGAAAATATGAAATCCATTTATATCTTGAGTCCACCCTAATGTTCTGGTAAAGTTTTTACTATTAAGATTATTAATACAATTGTATCCGATATATACCTCATTTCTATGTTCCTCCATTTTACGTTGATTTAAAGTAGTTTTTACGGTAAATATATTATACAATCTAACCAACGACAATTTACTTTTAAATAGTATAGTAGAGTTGTTTTCTACTTCAGTCATACATAAAGTAGATGGTTTAACAATATTAGGTTTTTTAATACTAAGTATCTTTCTCATATGTGTAACATCATCATTGTATGTATTCCTTATACTTTTCAATATATTATTTACATGTTTAAAATGTGTTTCAGAAGACATCAATTCATCAATCAACTTTTTAGCTCGAATGGTTATATCATACACTTTGTCATCATTTTTCTTACACCAATTTATTTTATCAATTAAATCAGATAAATCCTTTTTAACAGGTATATAATGTTCCCATTCCTTTAGTTTATCAAAATACCACAAATCCCATTCTGAACCTACTAATAAAACAACACTACCTGATTTTAAATTACGTGTCAATCTAAAAGCAGTTACATGACCATCAACACATATCAAATATTTATATTTATTTTGTTCTTGTTCACTCAACCATTTTTTTACAGGTATATTTATTTCATCTGGGTTTATAATTTGTAAGTATTCACAGTCTTGTAATTTTCTAGGACGACAGTTCCATTTTGTAATACCTGCATCTAGTAAGTTAGTATCATTAATACTATGAGACAGTGTAGCCAATTTAATTCTAATATTATTATTTTCATTTACACCTGCACCAGTACTTGTACCTCTCCAAATAGCAACATCTTTTTTTCTATTCCATTCAATAGAGTGAATTTCTTCATTCACTGTAAGTATTTGTTCCATATCATCCCATGTTGGAATTGCAACGTCAGCATAATCAGAAGCCGAAACCATTGATAATATAGGAGCATAATTATTATAGTTATGACTAATAAGTGGTTTATCTTTAGTTCCCCAAATATGATGATATGGTTCAGTACCATCTCTCTTTAGAATAGGAAAGTCTCTTTTGTTGACAAAAAAATCAATATCTGGAACATCTTCTTTTTCACATAACATTGAAAAATATTTCTCCACGGTGTCTATATTCCTGTCAGTCTCTCTTGGAGGATATTCATAACGCAATAAACAATTATTTGACCACCATTTACTAAAATCATTATTCAATCTTTTTTCATTCCATTTTCTACCTTCATTCAAAGCACATTGTCTTATAATATCACTCACCTGCTTACCTGAGGGTGCTTTAATAAGTTCACCCCATTCATTCTTGAAATGCATGTTAGTAAATGGTAAATACAGTTGTATTTTACCATTTCTTATACTGATAAACACTCCCTTTTTTATCTTATAAAACATATAATAAAAGGTGTTCAAAACAGAGCTTAAATCCCTGTTTTTGTATTTTTCCCAACATTGTAGAGGTGTCGTGTCTACATTGTTGTTGATGTTATTATTTTCAAGAGTTGAAAATAATGAATATAAAAATTGATCTTCATCTCCTGCTACGGATGCACTCAAATTTTTATATCTAATATTCATTTGGGTTTAGTAATTTGTATCAATCGAGTTTTTTAAACTTCAATTTATCCTTTGTAACAGATTCTCCTTTTTGAACTTGTTCAATCTCGTTTAGAACGGGGTTTGGATTTTGTATCCCACTATTCCTAAGTATGTCTAGGATAATTTCATTTTTTTCTTTTTTGGTACCTATAGATTTTCTTGATTTAGATTGCTCCAATACAATAGCTGTTTTGTTATATTTCATCCCATATTGGTCATTTTTCTGTAAATACTCTTTTATAGTGGTCTCTAACACTTTGTATCTTTTCCTCAGTTCTGTATTACGTTTGTTATTCAATTTGATTTCTTGACGAATTGCATCTATTTCTTCTATGTATTGACGTATTGACATTTTAGTATAATAGAATAATAATCTTTATAACATTATAGAATAATTTATAATACTCTAATTATAAATTATATGACCAAAGTTAACCAGTTATACACTCTGAATACGCATAGGATTTGCTATAATACCGGTTTTTCTAACACCTTCCTCGATTCTTACAGAAGAAGGTGTTACTCCGTAATTGTGAAATCCACCAGCCTTCACCTTTGGTTTTAACGTTTTAAATTCTCTAGAACTATTATCCATTCCAGTCCCTATCATTCCTCTGGCAACAGAACCAGTGAAATCATAAGTTGGACGATTTTGTTTCAATATTATTTCATTCTCCCATGTATTCTGATTAACACTGGTTTTAGCAACTGTTTTATTTGTTTCAACATTGTTCGTATTAGTGTTTTCCTTTATGTGACTTTCAGGTGCAATTCTATCACTTTGATAAGACCCTTCATGTTGTGTTTTTTTGATATTTGTATTCATTTCACCCTTTAAAGATTCTCGAATATTAATAGTATCCATATTATCATATATTTCAGTAACACCAAAGTTCTTTATGTTTTTATGAGTTGGTCTCGATGAAATTTTCCGTAAACTATTAAATACCTCTTTTGTATTCTCTGCTGTACCACATGTTCTAAGCTTTTTAGAGAAATCAAGCCACTGTTTGTTTGTCTCACAACTAGTTACGTTTCTACTCTGTCTAGATAATGGTAACAATTGTTCTTGTCGTAATATAGGAGGGCGGAATGCACCATCTCTCATTATTCTATATGGTAATTTAGCAGAACCATTTTGTGATTGAATAGTTTTAGTAATACCACCACCGTTACCTCCATAATTTCTATATTCGACAGATACCATAGGATTTACACCCCTAGCAAACTTTAAAACATTTTCCATAATACGATCATCTGATTCATCTATAGTTCTTGTTATAGAATTGTTATCACCTACCTTATTTATCCTTCTAGTCATTATAGATTTAGGAGGGTCTCTTAATATATTCATATTAGTTCCCCATCCTTCTATTGAAGGAAGAGTTATTTTACCTCTACCGTTTATTGCTGAATAAGATATTGACATCCTTTTTATAGTAAATCAAAATTTTTTTTTCGTAGGGATAGAAATTATCTTCTTGGAGCGGTAGAAATAGGAGCCATTTTTCTTTGCCAATTAACAGAATTATTTTTACGCATCAATCTTTCCTGTAAATCTGTTCTAAATTCAGTAGTATCCCTCAACCATGATTTATGAGCGTCTTTACGATAATTACCCTCTATAGGACCTCCATCTCTCTGAGGTCCGTATGCTTCAGCCCATGATTGATGGTCAACCTTACTTCTTGTAATATAATTAGGCATTCTGATTGCATTTACATCATCGTAAAAATATTTTGGTTGTCCTAGTAAAGGATCTATATAAGTTCTTTCATGAGTTCCATACCCTGTAAATCTTGGGTCATATACATTATATTCAGTAGGATTTGTATTGGTGGTTTGTTCATCTACCTCATCTTCACCAAAATAAGTTCTTTCATAATTTACATCACCATTATTAAAAAACTGTCTTTTCAAATGTGGAAATTGAGGTGTCATTGAAATACCTATATTTGTATTCAAAGGTTCGTTTACATCAGTGTTAGTATAAACACCAGGTTGAATTACAGAAGTGAATACCTGTTGATTTCTTTGTCTCTGGGCAGGTGTATTCATACAGTGTGGAACATCCATGTTTATAGCTAGACCATTTTTTGAACTATTTTTGTTTAAACAACAACCTGTCGTCAGTGGTTGAAATCTTTCTTTCAAGGTATTTGGAACACTTTCACTAACAGTGACATAACCAGAATTATATTCATCAAATGGTTTTGAAGTATTAATACCAGAATGTGTTGTTAACGCACTAGTTTTCCAATGATCTAAATCATGAGACCTAGCAACAATAACTGGTTTTTCCAGTGTTTTAGGGTTTTGACCATATGCTAATCGCTGATTTATACTTGGTTTGTGTTTATTTCTACCGATAGGAACACCGTCTTTACAGAAAATATCGTGTTGATTTTTTTTACAGAATTTACTTTGTGGTTTAGAACCATAAGTTGCATTATTGTATTCCGAACGAACCGGAGAATGATGAACATTTTCATATTTTTCTCTCATTGTATTTCTTTTTATGTAATACATTATAATTATAAATATTAATGAAATCAGCAAGAAGAACACTGAATTTTTATAATTAAACAATAATAACAAAAGCCATACCAGTAATACTAAACGTGTTATTGAATTCAATTGTTCTTCTAAACTGTCTTTGCTTAACGGTATTACCGTATAATTACAAAACAATTGAGTTATCTTTTCCAACCAAAAAGTATCTTTTTTACAAAATTTCATATTTATTTATATAGAAAAAAATGATATTATATTTTAGTACAATAGTAGACGGTGATAGCCACAATGGAAACTACCGATTTAGAAATCATTCTTGATGATATTGATGTAGAAAAAGTATTAGATACATATAAGATTAATAAAGATACAATGGATACAAAAATGTACACTAGTATATCCGACCTTGGAAAGTCGGCACAATCCATTTCTTTCTTGGATGAATCAAGACAATCTCATGTATGTGGAGTAAGTATGATTGATTACAAAAAGAACTCTGTAATTAATAACTTTGATAAATACAATTGTTACTGGTGTAAAAATCCATTCCTAACTATTCCAATAGGATGTCCTATTCAATATTATCATAATAAAATTACAAAAACGTACAGTTCCAATATAAACAATGAAAAGTATATAATTAAAGAAACAGTTGATAATACATTTCAACCTAGAGATGATAATATTGTTCTAGAAACAAAAACATATTACGAAACAGATGGTTTATTTTGTTCTTTTAACTGTTGTTATTCATGGATACATGATAATAAACATAATAGTTTGTATAACCTATCTGAAACTTTATTATTGAAAATGTATAATGAATTTACAGGAACTATAGACTTAGTTCCTTTAAAGGCACCTCATTGGCGTAATCTCAAAGAATATGGAGGTACTCTATCTATAGATGAATTCAGAAGAGGGTTCAATAAAATGGAAATACAAAATCATGGTACAATGAAGAATATATTTCCAGTCTATAAAACAATATCTCACTTGTATGAAAAGAAAATTAGATTTTAATATTAATAATTCATATTAAATTGCATCGTCTCTGGTCTCTTTTCTCTTAATTTTATAGTAGAATGAGAACGAAGACCATGTTTATTAAAATCTCCGTAAACCTGTGTCCAAGCAGATAAAGAACGATTATTATTCTCTTGTTCTATATCTGTTTTAATCGTGGAATATATTATCTGAATAGTTTTTTTAATCAAAGTATTTATGTAATTAGAAGGTCGTGCACTATCAGAAGGTACAATGTAACGAGAGTAAATATCACCGGTTGGTGGACGATAACTTATGTATACGTCATTCATTACCTCATTGATTCTTTCATTGGGTACAACGATAGGTCTTCCAGAAGGATGAACACCATCTAATAATTTAGTTATTTCTCTAGATATATAGTGTGTAGTATCTTGACTGAAAAAGAATTTACTACAATCACTATCTGACTGAAATCCAACATATCTTGTAAAATTTAAATTAGTCATTTTGTTTATATATAATATTATTTAAAACATAAATTAATACCTTTTAGAACACATGAATAATTACAAAACTATATTATTATATAGTAAATTTTCAAATATATGTTTATCACTTAGAAGTACACTAAAAGAATGTCCTATTAATATTGAAGAACAAATAAATCTCGAATATGTGTGTATTGATAATCCTGTGATTAGAAACTTGATTTTGAAAAACAACAATTTAAATATTAAATACGTTCCATGTCTTATAACTGTATCTGAAAAACAAAAACAAGTTTTTCAAGGTCAACAGGTTGTAAATTGGTTTGAACAGATTGTTAGAAAAGAGATGGAAAAACTACCTTCTCTCCCTCCAAGAGATGTTAATAACACTACTAATAAGAAAAAGAAGACAACTAGTGTTTCAGAATTATTTGATTCCGATGAAACTGAAAATGAAAGTAATATCGATAATGACATAATATTCAATATACAAGAAAAAGAGGAAAACGTGGAAAAAGAGGGAAAAGAGGAAACTAAGAGTACTGCTATGTCTATGGCTTTGAAGATGCAAAAAGAAAGAGATGTTATGATGAATAACACATCTAAAAATGAGTTATAACAAAAATAACTTAATATAAAACGATGAAAAAAACAAAATTAAATTTGATATTGGATTTAGATCAAACACTTTTATCAGCAGAAGAACCTAATTCTAATGTAAATTCGGTACACAATCTGACAGCACATTATATGCATGGTATGTATAAAATATTTGAACGACCCGGTCTACAATTCTTTCTCGATTATATTTTCGATAATTTCAACGTATCGATATGGACTGCAGCAAGTAAAGAATATGCAGTTTATGTAATTGAAAAAATAATAATAAATAACCGTCCTGATAGAAAAATACATTGGGTTCTATTTTCATATCATTGTGAGATATCTAATTCCATTACTGGTTGTGACAAAGATATAAGTTTACTGTGGAATCACTTCAATATAAAAATGTTTAAACCTGAAAATACATTTATAATAGACGATAATATAAATATATGGAAACATCAAAAAGATATCGTTATTAATATACCAGGTTTCTATCCATTGGAAGATAATCATCATAAAGATAGATATCTTTTATTGATAAACACTTATCTAGAACAGATGAGTAGAAAACCCATAAAGATGAAAAACTATATTAAAAAAATAAATGATTTATTCAATAACGGTGAATATATATAAAATTAAACTAACTACCAATGTCCGAAATAGACAATTTTGATTTGTTTGAACAACTTTTGTCCAAGTATGAAGAAAAAGAATTGGGTTCTTCTACTAACAAAATATGTGAACATAAAAATATAGTGTATGAACATAATGTACCTATATGTACAGATTGTGGAGAAGAGTTTAACCGTAAAATAAATCATGAAAAGGAATGGCGATATTACGCTAAAAAAGATGGTAAATTTGTTTCAGATCCAAACCGAGTTACTATAAGAAAACAAGATGAAAGAAGTATATATAAAGATGTTCAAAATATGGGTATAAGTGACAATGTAATATTCAATGCTGATAAAATATATAACAAGATCACCAAAGGTCAAATATATAGAGGGAAATCAAGAAAAGCTGTTATATTCGCATGTGTTTTTCATTCATATCGTAATATGGGTAACCCTCAAACACCTGAAAATCTTATTAAACAGTTCAAAATTAGTCGAAAATTAGGTCTTAAAGGTCTTAAAATAGTTAGTATAAATGCACCAAAAGATATAAATGTACATTCTACCAGTATAACTGTTGAATATATAATTAAAAATATAATGGAACAATTCTGTGGGACAGAAAACCAAGTAAATGAAGCGATAAAGATATATAAAAATATTAAAAATAAATCTTCCAAGTTAAACAGATCTAGACCTAGGTCTCTTTCATCATCTATTGTTTACTATTGGATTTTAAAGAACGATATAAATATATCTATAAAAGAATTTTCCAAAAAGGTTGAATTATCAGAACTTACTATACAAAAAAATATAAAGGAAATAGAGCATGTATTTTCATTGTTCTAAGTTTATGATTTTTAATATCGTCAAGGTATTAAAAATCAATTTCTTAATGGTTATATTGAGGTACTGGGTGTTGTGTTCTACGTCGAATCCTATAATGTGTAGGGTTCGCATTTGTGTACTTATGTCCTTTAAAACTACCAGAACAATTAGCATGAGGTACAAATCTATAAGGTAATACAGTATAATCCTCTTCTTCTGTGTCTTTGGAGTTTTCAATGTTACAATAAGCATATCTTAACAATAATACAATCGAGATTATTATCACTGATAATAACCTCGATTGTATTGTAAATAACATTATAATACATACAACAACAAGAAAGAAATCAAACAACTTCATTCTTTCATTACAATCACAGTTGTTTTCATCATCTTTATGTCCATCTTTATGTTCATCTTTACTAAGGGTAATATTTTCATAGTTTTCTTTGTAATACATATTTAGTATTATAATGATATTTTTTTTAGTATATCGAAATTTCTAATGAGTTGGGATATTATCACACCACCATCAAATAAGATTCTATCACTTTCTAATAATAAATTCTGGTAGTCACACCATACTGTTTTATATTGATCTTGTAATTCTCTTTCTACATGTATAACACGGTTTAGTTTAGATTGTAAATAACTAAGTTGGTCTATTTCATCTATATCTTGTTTCCATCCACGTCCTATAGCTTTGTTGTCAATACGACGCTCCTTTATCACACTAATTTTATTTTCAACTATTTGTTTCGATGACAATGTTTTTTCCATTAACAATCGGAGTTTACCCATCACTTCGTTTAGTTTTGAACGTTTTAATTCTATCTTTTTACAATATTCAAACAAATTACTATTATGTAATAACAATTTGTTTATGTTACGTGTCTGTTTTATTTGATTGTATTCCAAATTCTGAATGATTCCAGTCTCTATTTTTACAATATCTTTCTTTGTTTTTGATACATCAGTATAAACCTTATCCAAAGGTACCAAAATCATTAACGTCTGATCATTCTTCTGATAAGGCATTATTCTCCAATATTGGATTTTATTACTAATAAAAGATACATTCAGTATTATATCGTCTTTGAAAAAACACACCTTATACTCTAATGATTTAACACATAACTTATAACGTTGCATCTGTCTATAACAATCTGATAATACCTTGGTACTGTTTTCTTCATGGTTAATTTCAATATCATAACCATCTGTAAGTTCTTTTTCACTCATATCAATACCACCTTCGTTAATATCTATATGTAAATCATTCCAACCTTTTTGTAAATCTACAGTGTCTGGATATTCAACGATTCTATCTTCTTTGAAACTTGGTATTTCCTCCTTCTGTATTTCTACATTTTTAATGAAATTTATATTTACATCTATAACTATATTATAAGATGGTTCAATATACATACAAAATAACTGACCATGGGTTTGTAATATACATTCAATAAACACGACTTTACCATTATAACGGTAAAAACGTTTTATAATAATATCATTCTTCTGTAAAAAGAAAAATAACTTTCTTATTGATATACTTTGCATCCGTGTCCTATCTTTATTCCTTTCCACCATCTTGTTTAAGATAATTTAAAAACATCAATTCTTTCTACAAATCATGAATAATACACAAGACTTAATTTCATCACTACCAGTCGATGAAACTGAAAACGTAAATGAAAATCAAAAAATAATGTTATCCAATATATTAGGTGATAATAACGTTGGAAACTCTTTTCTAAATTCAGAAAATATCGATTACAGAGAATATATCCTAATATCAATATTACTCATTTTATTCTCACTACAGTCTGTAGATAATATCATTCTTTCAATACTCCCAGAAAAGGTAAGAACAATGTATTTTGTTTCAGCCATAAAAATCACATTGTTCCTTATAATATACACAGTTGTTATGAAAGTGTACTTGTCACCAAACTCATAATCGAATGTCTAAAATACCATAACGCAGTCACTATACTCGTAAAAAGTAAAGAATACAGTAACATCTTTTTCTTATTAATTATATTATCGGTCAAAATAAATTTAGGACGTATACTTACCAATAACACAACAAAAATAATATATAATACACCTATAAACATCGCTTTCCTGACCAAAGGATGATTGAAAAACCCCTTTTGTTCAGTCCCACTCTCTGAAATACTTTCAACACTTTCGTGTAATCTATTAATGTCAGTATCATAGTCAATCATTTTATTATATACAAATTGGTAATTAATTTTATTATCTTTCAGTCTTAAAACTATTTAAAGATATAATAAAATTAATTAATTCAAACTAAAAGAATTTAACTTTTAATTTGTCCCCCTCTAATAACCTCTACAACCATTTTTATTGTTTATTTTTATATTAATGTGTAAATTTACATTTTATTCCGTATTTACAAGAACCAGACTTAGCAAATTGAAAACACTTTCTAGGACGTTGGTTATTGTAATTAGGACGTTGGTTATTGTAATTAGGACGTTGGTTATTGTAATTAGGACGTTGGTTATTGTAATTAGGACGTTGGTTATTGTAGTTACGACGTTGGTTATTGTAGTTTTTAGTTGGAAGATTAATCTTTATAGTACTAAAATCAATTTTAATTATATTTTTTTTCTCCTTCTTTTCCTTCTTTTCCTTCTTTTCCTTCTTTTCCATCTTTTCCATCTTTTCCGTCACATGTAAAGGTTTAGAATTGTAATTCAAGTCAACATTTATGTTTTTAAATTCATTCATCATCTTATCCTCTTCTTCCTTCATCTTTTGGACATCTTCCGTTTCTTCCCCTTCTTCCGTTTCTTCTCCCTGTTCACTCTCTTCCTTGATTTCAATTTGTTGAATCAAGTTATTTTTAACATCCCATACTTTAGTAACGGATTCTTGTTGATTTTTCTTCAATATTTCCTTTCTTTCCTTTCTTCTCTCAGCCCTACGTTTTTGTAAAGCTTCATCAACACCCTTTAGTTCCAAAACTTTAGGAGCTCTTCTTTTCCTCTGAACAAGAACAACATTCCCCACTTTAGCAGAGGAAAATACATCCTTCTTTTCCATACTCTCTTTAGTAAACACATTTTCATGTTTCTTCTCTCGGTCTTCCTTACCAACATCCATAGACCAATCACATAACATTTCCTTCAACCCTCTCATTTTAGCATCGTGTTTTTGGTCAAACACATTTTTCCACTTTAACCATTTAGTCTGATACAACTGCTTATAGTGTAGTTCAGCTTCTTCCAAAGTTTCGAACTTACTTTTAGAAGAAGATAGTTGAACAATAACAGGAGCGATTGTTCTACGTGATTGATTAATCACAGATTGCGTATTGAATTTCACTTGAGAAAACATTTTAGTTTTTTGTTCCTTAGTTGCCTTTAAACCCCTTTAAATATTCATTTTTTTATGGTTAGATGGGGAAAGATGGGGAAAGATGGGAAAGATGGGGAAAGATGGGAA